>TARA_R110000751_G_scaffold39719_4_pt1 | contig 96290 bp, 75 predicted proteins | sample TARA_R110000751 | Tara Oceans TARA_R110000751 (sample SAMEA4398001) | marine metagenome | biome: Polar Biome; feature: [MES] marine water layer (ENVO:01000295) within the mesopelagic zone...; material: water (ENVO:00002006), including particulate matter (ENVO:01000060) such as...... | reverse complement strand
AAAATAGACGGAAGCGTTTATCAAGCACTTGCTGATGAGTTTCAAACTGATAAAAGCAAAAAAGTTGCCTCAAAGGAAGTAGGTGCTGAACGTCGCAAGGAACAAGAAGAATTGCGAACGCAGCGAGAAAAAGAACTTGAGGAAAAACAGAAAAGACAAGAGATTATTAAGGCTAAGGCCTCTCTTGACGGTCCCAAACAGGTAGGTAAAGTAGATCTCAATGCTGGTAAAAAAGCAGAGAAAACTACAGAGCAACCTGTGAAGACTGTGGAACCTGTTAAAGAAACTACTGCTGAGGTAGTGAAAACCCCTAAAGAGGTAGAGCCTCCGGTAGTAGAGCAACCTAAAGAAACCGAGCAGGTTTCTTCTCAAGTTTCTAATAGACCTAAGTCCTTAGGGACTACCGTTAAAGGTAAAATAGATCTCAGTGCCAATAAATCATCTAAGCCCCAGGCTAAGAAAAAAGAAGAGGCACCTAAGAAAACTGAAAAAGAAACTCCGAAGACTGTAGAACCAGTCAAAGAAGTTAAGAAGTCTGAAGAAACTTCAGGTAAAGACGCTTCAAAAGAAGCTGCTCCAAAAGAAGACGCTCCGAAAGAAGCTGCTCCAAAAGAAGTTGCTGATAAAGAGGTTTCTGAGAATCCAGAGTCTGAGGTAATCAAGACAGAGTATAAAAAACTTGGTGGTCTTAAAGTTACTGGAGAAAAAATTGACCTTTCACAATTTGCAAAGCCTAAGAAAAAAGCGGCAGATACTAACAGAGGTAAACGTAAACGTATTTCCAAGCCGGGAGCCCCTGGTGGAGGTGTAGCTGGAAAGCGCACGAGCAGCCCAAGACGTGGTGCTCCTTCTAGTAGTGGACCTGCTCGTAAGAGCATTGTTAAAGAAGAGCCTACTGATGAAGAAATTCAGAAGCAGGTAAGAGAGACTCTTGAAAAACTTCAGGGTAAATCTTCTAAGTCTAAGGCAGCACGTTACCGTAGAGATAAGAGAGATAGTCACCGTGATAAAGTGGATGCTGCAGAGCAAGCACAAGCAGAAGATAAAAGCTTACAAGTAACAGAGTTTGTTACTGTTAGTGACCTGTCTATCATGATGGACGTACCGGTTAACAAAGTTATTGGTGCTTGTATGTCTCTAGGAATGATGGTGACACTAAATCAAAGATTAGATGCAGAAACGATGTCTATCGTTGCTGACGAATTTGGTTTTGAAGTAGAATTTGTAAATGCAGATATTGAAGAAAGCATTGCAGAGGTAGTAGATAATGACGAGGATTTAGTTACACGAGCTCCTATTGTAACTGTAATGGGTCACGTAGATCACGGTAAAACTTCCCTTTTAGATTATATCAGAAAAGAAAATGTAATCGCTGGCGAAAGTGGTGGTATTACACAGCACATTGGTGCTTATGGAGTACAACTAGAAAGCGGACAGAAGATAGCATTTCTAGATACGCCAGGTCACGAAGCCTTTACGGCGATGCGTGCGCGTGGTGCACAACTAACAGATATTGCTATTATTGTCGCTGCGGCAGATGATGATATCATGCCTCAAACTAAAGAAGCAATTTCGCATGCTCAAGCAGCGGGAGTTCCTATAGTTTTTGCGATCAACAAAATTGATAAAATAGGTGCTAATCCAGAGAAGATCAAAGAAGGTCTTGCTCAGATGAACTTATTAGTAGAAGACTGGGGTGGGAAAATTCAATCCCATGATATTTCTGCTAAGGTAGGTACAGGTGTTAAAGAATTACTTGAAAAAGTGTTGCTTGAAGCAGAATTACTGGACTTAAAAGCCAACCCTAATAAACTGGCTACTGGAACTGTCGTGGAAGCATTCTTAGACAAAGGTCGTGGATATGTATCTACAGTTTTAGTTCAATCAGGTACTCTAAGGGTAGGAGATTATCTTCTTGCCGGTCCTAGACATGGTAAGATCAAGGCAATGCAAGATGAGCGTGGAAATGAGGTGCTAGAAGCGGGACCAGCAACACCAGTATCTGTATTAGGTCTTGGCGGTGCTCCGCAAGCAGGTGATAAGTTCAATGTGTTTGAAGATGAACGTGAAGCAAAGTCTATTGCTGCTAGACGTACTCAACTTCAACGTGAACAATCTGTTCGTACACAGAAAACATTATCCCTTGATGAAATTGGTCGACGTATCGCATTAGGAGACTTTAAAGAATTGAACTTAATTCTTAAAGGTGATGTTGATGGTTCTGTAGAAGCATTAACAGATTCATTCCAGAAACTATCTACCGAAGAAATTCAAGTAAATATCATACACAAAGGTGTAGGTGCTATTACAGAAACGGATGTGTTACTCGCAACTGCTTCTAATGCTATAATAATCGGATTTAATGTACGCCCTCAAGGGAATGCAAGATCTGTTGCCGATAGAGAAGAAGTTGATATACGTACTTACTCTATTATCTATGACGCGATCAATGATCTTAAAGATGCAATGGAAGGAATGCTTTCTCCAGAGCTTAAAGAAGAGATCACCGGTAATGCTGAAGTAAGACAAACCTTTAAAATCTCTAAAATCGGTACCATTGCAGGTTGTATGGTGACAGATGGTAAGATATTTAGAAACGGTGGTGTACGACTTATCAGAGATGGTGTAGTAGTTCATACAGGTGAACTTGTGGCTCTTAAACGTTTCAAAGACGATGTTAAAGAAGTGGCTAAAGGTTATGAATGTGGTATGCAAATAAAGAATTACAACGACTTACAAGAAGGTGACATTATGGAATCCTTTAGAGAAGTAGAAGTAAAAAAGACCTTAAAGTAATAAGAGTCTGTTATAAATAAAAAGCGTCTTCATGAAAATGAAGACGCTTTTTTTATGAGCTTTTATTGATTAGGGTTTTAAGATAAAGGCATCTTTATATTCTTCTTTTATTTTCAGTAGCGCGCGATCTGCTTCTAATCTGCTACGGTAAGTTCCTACCCATATCTTGTGGTAAGGAGATTCCCATTTTAACTCTGCTTTCCATGGCAAATCTAAGGCGTCGTAGTTTTCTTTAGTAGTGATCGCTTTATCTCGGTCTCCGTAAAATAATTGTATGGTAAACCTGTCTTTAAAATCTCCCGAGCGATCCATGGCTATTTTGGTAGAAATAAGCTGGTCGATTTTTTGCTTGTTTACAGGTTGAGACTCTTGTGCAATTCCTTGAAATGCAGTGGAGAACAAGCCTAGACTTAGGAGGAGCGTTGTTACATTTTTTATAGACATAGTGAGTGTTTTGTAGAGTTTATGCTTTTTTGAAAAACCCTATTTAGACTAATTATAAATTATTTTCTTCGTTTATTAGAAGCAAAAATAAACGTTTTATGACCTATTTTTGCACGAGCATTTACGATAGGGTAAAATACCATAATTATTGTGCCAAAGTTATAGTAATATTCATTAAAGAAGATGATAAATAGGAAATTACATTTTTCCGCTTGGCAGTTTTTGCTAGCGTTTGTTTTCGTAACACTTAACTCTTTAAGTGTATACGGGCAACAAGACGCTACCACCTCAGAAGGTGAGCCTGCGGTACCTGTAGAAGCGGCCAGCGGTGCTGACGCAACAAAGGGAGAAGAACTCTTTAAAGCTAATTGTGCTTCATGCCACAAATTGTATAAAAAGCAAGTTGGACCTGCTCTATATGGCGTTTCTCAGAAGTACGAAAAGGAATGGTTGTACAAATGGATCACAAACTCTACAGAATTTATAGCTAGTGGAGATGCGAGAGCAAATGCGATCTACAACGAGTACAATCAATCCAACATGAATGCTTTTCCACAGCTTTCCACTGTAGATATTGATAATATTCTTGCCTATACAGATACAGAGAAGCCAGCCCCTGTTGTTGCCGTTGCTGGTGCAGATGGAGCTGCGGTTGCAGGATCTGGAGATAGTTCTGTGACCAACAACCTTATTTTAGGAGGGCTAGCTCTAGTGTTGTTGTTATTGGTTGCTCTTCTTATCGTAGTAAATAAGACATTAAGAAGATTTGCAGAGGCAAATGGTATTCAGACAGAATTTGAAGTGGAGACTGAAGTGCGCACTCCTTTATGGAAAGCATTTGTTCAAAATCAATTCTTAGTTCTTGTTACTGCTGTGTTTTTATTATTAGGTAGTGCTTATTTTGGCTATGGAGCTTTAATGAGTGTGGGTGTTGATCAAGGTTATGCGCCAGTTCAACCTATTCATTATTCTCACAGAATTCACGCTGGTACAAGCCAGATTGAATGTAAGTATTGTCACTCTAGTGCCCGTGAATCGAAGCATTCTGGAATTCCATCTCTTAACGTATGTATGAATTGTCACAAATCTATCGCAGAAGTGGCACAAACCACCTACCAAGAAGGAATGGATGAATACGGAATAGACTACAATAAAGAAATTGAAAAGTTATATGCAGCGACCGGATGGGATACAGACGAGCAAGCTTTTGTAGGAGAAGAGCAACCAGTGAGATGGGTGCGTATTCACAATTTGCCTGATCTTGCTTATTTCAATCACGCCCAGCACGTAACAGTAGGTAAAATTGACTGTCAAACATGTCACGGTCCAGTGGAAGAAATGGAAGTGATGTATCAATATTCACCATTAACAATGGGATGGTGTATCAACTGTCACCGGGAGACTAACGTAGATCTTCAGGGGAACGGTTATTATGAGAAAATTCATAAAGAACTTTCTGAAGCTCGTGGTGGTCGTCAACTGACTATTGCAGATTTAGGGGGACTTGAATGTGGTAAATGCCACTACTAATATAATAGTTTTAGATATTTATGGCTACTACTAAAAAATACTGGAAAAGTACAGCGCAACTAGACGACAGTAACAAGATGGTAAAAGATCTTGAGCAGAATGAGTTTGCGAGCGATATTCCTACGGAAGAGTTTTTAGGAAACGATCAGGCGATGGAGGGATCAAATACTTCACGTCGTGACTTCTTAAAGTATGTTGGATTCAGTACAGCTGCAGCATCGCTGGCAGCATGTGAAGGTCCAGTCATCTACTCGGTACCTTATGTAAACCAACCAGAGCAAATTATTCCTGGTATGGCTAACTATTATGCAACTACAATTGCAAATGGTTTCGATTATGCAAGTATACTGGTTAAAACTCGTGAGGGTCGTCCGATTAAAATAGAAAGCAATAGAGATGCTGCTTTTAGGGGTAATGCAAATGCCCGTGTACATGCGTCTGTGTTGTCTTTATATGATAACAACCGTTTAAAAACTCCTATGATTAAAGGAGTGGAGTCTACTTGGGAAGAACTTGATCAACAAGTTGCTGCTCAATTAGCTCAATTGAATGGTAAAGAATTAGTGGTGCTCGCACAAACTTATGCAAGTCCATCGATGTCTAAAATTATCGCTCAGCTAAAGGATACTTATAGCAATGTGCGCGTAGTTACTTATGACACCGTTAGTGAAGATGCTGCGTTAAATGCTTTTGAGGCAAAATACGGCAATAGAGCTCTTGCAGATTATGACTTTACAAATGCGGAGACTATAGTTTCTGTAGGTGCTGATTTTGTAGGCGACTGGCAAGGTGGAGGATTTGATAAAGGTTACGGAAAATCTCGTGTACCTAAGAATGGTAAGATGTCTCATCATATTCAATATGAGGCAAACTTGACTCTTTCTGGTGCCAACGCTGATAAGCGTTACCCGGTTACTCCTACAGAGCAAAAGCTTATTCTTGCTGCTCTTTATAGCAAAGTTGTTGGTGGTGGAGCAAATGTTTCATTATCTGATAAAGTTGCTAAATCTGTTGATCAAACTGCTATAAGTTTAAAAAGAGCCGGTAAAAATGGAGTTCTTTTATGCGGTATTCCTGATCAGGCAGCACAACAATTAACTATTGCTATCAATGAAGCTTTGAATTCTTCTATTATTGATACGGCTTCACCTATTATGACTCGTCAAGGTGATCGTAAATCAGTAGATCAATTAGTGAGTGATATGAGCGCTGGTAAAGTGGGTGCTCTCTTTATCGCTGGTGTAAATCCTTTGTACAGTTATAATGATAGTGACGCTTTCGCGAAAGCTTTAGAAAATGTAGCTCTTAGCGTATCTTTTGCTTCTTCAATGGACGCAACAGCTGCTAAAGTAGACTATGTAGCAACTACTCCTCATTACTTAGAGTCTTGGGCTGATACAGAAATTAAAAAAGGTTATGTGTTCTTAACACAGCCTACTATAAATACTATATTTAAGACACGTCAATTACAGGAAACTTTATTAAAGTGGTCAGGTAATGAGCAATCTTACAAGGATTTCCTAAAAGAAACGACCAGTTCTGCTGGAGCGAGTTGGAACCAGTCGTTACAAGATGGTTTTTATACAACAACGGCTTCTGATGTTAAGGTTACAGAAGGAGAAGTGAAAGAAATTAGTAATGCTGCTGCATTAAGTGCTTTGGCAATTGCTCAAAAACCTTCTGGATACGAACTTACTTTATATACCAAAACAGGACTAGGTGACGGTAGCATGGCAAACAACCCGTGGTTACAAGAATTGCCAGATCCTATCACAAGAACAACTTGGGATAACTACGTTACTATATCACAAGCAGATGCCGAGACGGTAGGTGTTGTGAATGAGAATGTTGCTAACGGTGCCCTAGATGGTACTCATGTAATAGTAACTCTAGATGGTGTGGAAAGAAAGTTTCCTGCACTTATTCAGCCAGGACAGGCTGCTGGAACTATAGGAATTGCCTTAGGTTACGGACAGACTGCTGGCATTCAAGAAGAAATGCAGACCGGTATAAATGCATATCCTTTCTATAAGAAGGGCGTTGCAGTACAAGCGGTTACTGTTAAAGATGCTGGAGGAAACCACCAGTTTGCTTGTACACAATTACAAAATACCATGATGGGTCGCGATATTATTCGTGAGACAGATTTGGCTACTTATAGAAAGGGTAATAAGGATGATTTTAATCCAATGCCTGAAGTTTCTTTGAATCACATTGGAACCCCAGTAACTTCACCAGATGTTGATCTTTGGGACAGTTTTGATAGATCTGTAGGACATCACTTTAATATGTCTATAGATTTAAATTCCTGTACCGGTTGTGGTGCTTGTGTTATAGCATGTCATGCAGAGAACAACGTACCTGTTGTAGGTAAATCAGAAGTAAGAAAATCTCGTGATATGCACTGGTTGCGTATTGATAGGTATTATTCTTCTACTGATAGTTTTGAAGCTGATGAAGATAAGAAAGATGGTTTTGATGGATTATTTGGAGACAATGGTTCATTAGGTGGTTTTGGAGAGTTGGAAATTCCAGCAGATAATCCAGAAGTATCTTTTATGCCGGTAATGTGTCAGCATTGTAATCACGCACCTTGTGAAACAGTTTGTCCAGTAGCAGCATCTTCTCATGGTCGTCAAGGTCAGAATCATATGGCTTATAACCGTTGTGTAGGTACTCGTTACTGTGCTAACAACTGTCCTTATAAAGTACGTCGTTTCAACTGGTTCCTTTACAATGGGAATGATGAATTTGATTACCACATGAATAATGACTTAGGTCGTATGGTGATCAATCCAGATGTGACGGTAAGAAGTCGTGGTGTAATGGAGAAATGTTCTCTTTGTATTCAAATGACTCAAATGACTATTTTGGAGGCTAAGAAAGATGGTCGCATGATCAAAGATGGAGAATTTGCTACGGCATGTTCTAACGCATGTTCTAATGGAGCTATCACCTTTGGTGATATCAACGATAAGGAATCGGAGATCTTTGAAGTAAAAAAACAAGATCGTATGTATCACCTGTTAGAAGAAGTAGGAACTGATCCTAACGTGATGTATCAGATTAAAGTGAGAAACATATAATTAACTAGGAAAACTAATCAAGACATTATGGCTCATTATGAAGCGTCCATAAGAAGACCTCTCGTTACAGGAGATAAGACATATTCTGATGTAACAAGAGACATTGCAGCGCCTGTAGAAGGTGAAGCAAATAAGCAGTGGTGGATTGTTTTTACAATCGCTCTCATTGCCTTTCTTTATGGAATAGGATGTATTACTTATACAATATCAACCGGTATCGGTGTTTGGGGATTGAACAAGACCATTGGTTGGGCTTGGGATATTACTAACTTCGTATGGTGGGTAGGTATAGGTCACGCAGGAACACTTATTTCTGCAGTACTGTTATTATTCCGTCAGAAATGGAGAATGGCGATCAACCGCTCTGCAGAGGCGATGACTATTTTCTCTGTAATTCAAGCAGGTTTATTTCCTATTATTCACATGGGTCGACCATGGTTAGCTTATTGGGTACTTCCTATTCCTAACCAATTTGGTTCTTTGTGGGTAAACTTTAACTCACCGCTTCTATGGGATGTATTTGCAATTTCCACTTATCTATCGGTATCCTTAGTATTCTGGTGGACTGGTTTATTGCCTGATTTTGCAATGATCAGAGATAGAGCAATTACTCCTTTTAATAAAAAGATCTACGGGATTCTTTCTTTCGGTTGGTCAGGTCGCGCAAAAGACTGGCAACGTTTTGAAGAAGTATCTCTTGTACTTGCCGGACTCGCAACACCATTAGTGCTTTCGGTTCATACGATTGTATCTTTTGACTTTGCAACTTCTGTAATACCAGGTTGGCACACGACTATTTTTCCTCCATACTTTGTTGCAGGAGCTGTTTTTTCTGGATTTGCGATGGTAAACACCTTGCTTATCATTATGAGAAAAGTAGTGAGTCTTGAAAACTATATCACGATACAACACATCGAGTTGATGAACATCGTTATCATGATTACGGGTTCTATTGTAGGTGTTGCTTATATCACAGAGTTATTTGTGGCTTGGTATTCTGGTGTTGAATACGAGCAGTATGCCTTCTTGAATAGAGCTACTGGACCCTATTGGTGGGCCTATTGGTCCATGATGACCTGTAATGTAATTTCACCGCAGTTTATGTGGTTCAAGAAATTAAGAACGAGTATCATGTTCTCCTTTGCGATCTCTATTGTAGTAAATATAGGAATGTGGTTTGAGCGTTTTGTGATTATTGTAACATCACTGCACAGGGATTACCTTCCATCTTCTTGGACTATGTTTTCCCCAACTTTTGTAGATATAGGTATCTTTATTGGTACTATAGGTTTCTTCTTTGTACTCTTTTTATTGTACTCCAGAACTTTCCCAGTTATCGCTCAAGCAGAGGTGAAATCTATCTTAAAAGTTAGTGGTAGTAAGTACAAGAAATTAAGAGAAAATAAAATGACGTCTAATGAAGGTGCTTCTCCAGAAGCTCCTATCGCAAATCCTGGCGAGTAGAACTAAGATATTATGTCAACAAAAATGATACACGCTTTATATACTGACGATGATGTTTTACTGAGTGCAGTAAAGCAGGTTAGAGATAAGCATTACCATATTGAAGAAGTGTTCACACCTTTTCCAGTTCATGGACTTGAAAAAGCTATGGGAATAGCAGATACGCGTCTGGCGATAAACGCTTTCTTGTATGGAATAGTTGGTTTATGTGTTGCTACGGCAATGATGAATTACATTATGATAGAAGACTGGCCGCAAGACATTGGAGGAAAGCCTAGTTTTTCTTATCTAGAAAACATGCCGGCTTTTGTGCCTATTATGTTTGAATTGACTGTATTTTTTGCAGCTCACTTAATGGTTATTACTTTTTATATGAGAAGCAGGCTGTGGCCCTTTAAAAAGGCAGAAAATCCTGATGTAAGAACTACAGATGATCATTTTCTTATGGAAATAGATACTCATGGAGCAGATGAAGAAGAAGTTACAAAGTTTCTTTATGAGACTGGTGCTGTAGAGATAAAATTAATTGACAAAGAAGCACACTGATGAATAGATTATTAAAAACGTTCTTTTTTGCTTTAGCTACTTTACTTATTGTATCCTGCGGTGGAGATGATAAGTCTGTCGCGAAGGGTTCAAATAGAAGTGTACAATATTTTCCAAATATGTATGAGTCTGTAGGATATGAGACTTATCAAGAAGGTGAAATATTTCCTGGAAATGTGGAAGCGCAGTCACCGGTAAAAGGATCTGTTTCTCGTGGTTGGTTGCCGTACGATTATGAAGATAATAATGAGGGTTACGCTTCCGCGAAAGCGAACTTACAAAACCCACTCCCTTACACGGAGTCAAATCTAGAAATCGGAGCCGAACTGTATAATATTTACTGTGCAATTTGTCATGGTACCAAGGGGAATGGAAAAGGTCACTTAGCCACTACCGAAAAAATTCTCGGTGTTCCTAGTTATGACGCTCGCGAGATCTCACAAGGTTCTATTTATCATGTGATGTATTACGGGATCAATTATATGGGATCTTATGCCTCTCAGACTTCTATTGAGGAAAGATGGCAAATTGCTCAACATGTAGATGCACTTACTAGAGATTTAAAAGGACAGCCTCGTCAAGAGTTTGTGACAGTAAATGAAGATATTAATGTTTCTGATCTTATTATCGAAGATAGTCAAGAAGGTGATCAACACCCTACAGAAATGCACACAACAACTGAAGGCCATTAAGCCCTAGAAGATATTGTAATATGTATAAGGTAACTAGCAAATTAAAGACTTTCGCAATCGCACTGATGGTTGTTGGAGCACTGTTTACTGCAGTGGGATTTTGGGCAGTTCCAAGTTCACAAGCCGAAGTTCAACAGATGATCGATGACGATGCTGCGGCTCATGGTGGTGCACATGGAATGGAATCAAATGAGCACGGCTTAGCCGAGGATGCTCATATGGAGGCAGGTCATGTAGCTGCTCCTAGCTCAGAAGAACACGTTACAGATGATGCGCATGCAGGTGGTCACGACGACGATCATGCAATGCATATGTATCACCAACTACAAAACAGACCTTGGTCAGCGGTTTATATCGCAGCCTTTTTCTTTTTTATGATTGGTTTAGGATCACTTGCTTTTCTTGCATTGCAAAAGGTTTCACAAGCCGGATGGTCCCCTGTACTTTTTAGAGTTATGGAAGGAATTAGTAGTTATATACTACCTGGCGGAATCATCATGTTCATCCTCTTGCTGCTTTCTGGATTACATTTCAATCACATATTTGTGTGGATGGAAGAAGGAGTTGATGTTTTAGGAAATGAAAACTATGATGCAATTATTGCTGCTAAGACAGGATACTTAAACGTACCATTTTGGTTGTTTAGAGCAGGTGCATTTATAGTAGGATGGAACTTGTATCTATGGAACATTAGAAGATTTGGTCTAAAACAAGACGAAGCAAAGGATGGCGACATCTCTTGGTATAAAAAAGGATTTAAGCACAGTGCTATGTTCTTAGTATTCTTCATCGTAACAGAATCTATCATGTCATGGGACTGGATCATGAGTTTAGACCCGCACTGGTTCTCTACTTTGTTCGGATGGTATGTGTTTGCTAGTATGTTTGTCTCTGGTATAACGACTATAGCCTTAGTAACTATTTTCTTAAAGTCTAAAGGGTATTTAGAGTTTGTCAACGATTCTCATATTCATGATTTGGCTAAATTTATGTTTGGTATCAGTATTTTCTGGACGTACCTATGGTTCTCACAGTTTATGTTGATTTGGTACGCCAATATTCCAGAAGAAGTAACGTATTTTGTAACTCGTATTCAGGATTATAACATACTTTTCTTCGGTATGGTTGCTATCAACTTCTTATTTCCATTATTGATACTTATGAATTCTGATTTCAAACGTGTCAATTGGTTTGTGGTTACTGCAGGATTATTTATTATTATCGGCCATTATTTAGATATATATGTGATGGTGATGCCGGCAACTGTAGGAGAATCTTGGTTTATAGGTTTCCCTGAAATAGGTTCGTTCTTATTCTTTGCAGGATTATTTATATTCTACATATTCCGTACGATTTCAAAAACTCCTTTAATCCCAAAAGGGGATCCTTTTCTAGGAGAGAGTAAACATTTTCATTATTAAAAACAATAGAATACATCTGTAATGACAGCATTTCTAATCATATTTATAGCAGCTCTTTTTGCCATTTCAGTTTGGCAAATAACTAAGATTGTATCTCTTGGTAAAGCACCGGAGCCAGATTCTGACACAGTAGAAGTGGCTAATGATGGCGATAATAAACGCCAGGGTCTGTACATGCTTTTGTTCGGTATTGGATTTTACGTATTAATGATCGCTTGTTTTGTAGGCTACAGTGATTATTTTTTACCAGATGCGGCATCAAAGCACGGAGCTGAGTATGATGACTTACTATTACTTACTACAGTGGTTATAATGATTGTACAGGTGTTGACACAAGGTCTACTGCACTGGTTTTCTTATAAGTACCACGGTAGAAAAGGCCAGAAGGCATTGTTCTATGCTGATAATGATCGATTAGAATTTATTTGGACAGCGATTCCAGTGGTTGTTTTAGCAGGTTTAATTCTATGGGGATTGTTCTCTTGGAATGATCTTATGGATGCTAACACAGACGATGATCCGTTAATTGTTGAAGTATATGCCTACCAATTTAACTGGAAAGTGCGTTACAGCGGTGCAGACAATACCTTAGGTGATGCCAACGTACGTTTTATTGAAGGTCAAAACGTATTAGGTATTGACCCAACAGATCAAGACGGTATGGATGACCAAGTAGGAGCAGAATTACACTTACCTGTAAATCGTCCAGTTATTTTTAAATTTAGAAGTCAAGATGTATTGCACTCTGCATACATGCCTCATTTTAGAGCTCAAATGAATGTAGTGCCAGGAATGGTAACTCAATTTAAGTTTACACCTACAGTAACTTCAGAAGATTATAAGTCAACTGAATTTATGACCAAAAAAGTTCGTAAGATTAATGAAATACGACGACAGAAAAGCATAGAATTGGTAGCTGACGGTGATATGGCTTTAGATCCATATGAATTTGAATACTATCTTCTCTGTAATAAAATATGTGGCGCTTCACACTACAACATGCAAATGAAAATCGTAGTGGAAAGTGAAGAAGATTACAATACGTGGTTAGAAACACAAACAACTTTTGAAAAAACTTTAGCTAACGCTGAAAATTAGAATTATGGGACAAGCTATCGCTGTTACTGCAGATCAAGGACATGAGGATGGACACCACCATCACAAAGAAACCTTTGTTACTAAATATATATTCTCTCAAGATCATAAGATGATTGCTAAGCAATATCTTGTTACTGGTCTTATTATGGGAGCTATAGGTATTGCTATGTCGGTACTTATGAGGATGCAATTAGCAAATCCAGGAGAGCCTAGCATGGTATTCCAAGCCTTATTAGGCAAGTGGGCTCCTGACGGGGTAATGGATCCTAATATGTATCTCGCGCTAGTTACTATACACGGTACGATCATGGTCTTCTTTGTATTAACAGCAGGATTAAGTGGAACGTTCTCTAACTTTTTGATTCCATTACAAATTGGTGCACGTGATATGGCATCTGGATTCCTTAATATGGTATCTTATTGGTTGTTCTTTATATCAGCGACCATTATGATAGGTTCCTTATTTGTAGAATTAGGACCTGCAGCTGCTGGATGGACTATTTACCCACCATTAAGTGCGCTTCCTGAAGCTATGGGAGGTTCTGGACTAGGAATGACCTTATGGTTGGTTTCTATGGCGATCTTTATCGCATCTTCCTTATTAGGTTCGTTGAATTACATTGTTACCGTAATCAATTTGAGAACTAAAGGGATGTCTATGACCCGTCTACCATTGACGATTTGGGCGTTTTTTGTAACGGCAATTATTGGTGTTGTTTCTTTCCCAGTACTTTTAGCAGCAGCATTATTGTTGATTATGGATAGAAGTTTCGGAACTTCTTTTTTCCTGTCTGACATTTATATTAAAGGTGAGGTACTTGCACATCAAGGTGGTTCTCCAGTTCTTTTTGAACACTTATTTTGGTTTTTAGGTCACCCAGAGGTGTACATTGTACTACTTCCCGCATTAGGAATTACATCTGAGGTGATAGCAACCAACTCGCGTAAGCCAATTTTTGGATACCGTGCGATGATTGCATCTATACTTGCGATTGCATTTTTATCTACTATCGTATGGGGTCACCATATGTTTATATCAGGGATGAATCCATTCCTTGGATCAGTCTTTACATTTACAACTTTATTAATTGCTATACCGTCAGCGGTAAAAGCCTTTAATTATATCACCACGCTCTGGAAAGGTAATTTACAGATGAATCCCGGGATGTTATTCTCTATAGGATTGGTTTCTACTTTCATTACTGGTGGTCTTACTGGTATTATCTTAGGAGATAGTACACTTGATATTAACGTACATGACACGTACTTTGTGGTAGCTCACTTTCACTTGGTAATGGGTATATCTGCATTATATGGTTTATTTGCTGGTGTGTATCATTGGTTCCCAAAAATGTTCAATCGCATGATGAACAAGAACTTGGGTTATGTACACTTCTGGTTAACTGCAATAGGTGCGTACGGAGTGTTTTTCCCAATGCATTTTGTCGGTATGGCTGGTTTACCAAGACGTTACTATACTAATACTAACTTCCCGTACTTTGACGATTTAGCTGATACTAATAAATTGATTACCTATTTTGCTATCGCAACTGCTTTTGCTCAATTGTTCTTTGTCTACAATTTTGTTAAGTCTATATTTTACGGTAAGAAAGCCCCTGCTAACCCATGGAGCTCTAATACGCTAGAGTGGACAACAGGTGATAAACACATACACGGGAACTGGGATGGACCTATTCCTACTGTTCACAGATGGCCTTATGACTACAGTAAAGTGAATGAAGATGGGGAATATGTTATTCCTGGTCAAGATTATGTTCCACAACATATACCTATGCAAGAGGGTGAAGAAGAAATGAATCACTAAATAGGTGAAGAATTATATATATAAAAATGCCGCTCATTGAGCGGCATTTTTTGTTTTATGAGTAAGAGGTATCAAGCCTCCCCTCGTGCTGGATATTGTTTATTTTCTATATAATCGACTGCTTGGATGACATCGTCCATTTTAGGCCTGGTAAAGGGCATGGTTTGTACAGAAGAGAAGTATAAGGTTTGGTCAGTTTTCATTAAAAACATCCCTGGTTCAGAAAATAATTCTGGCTCCTTGTCATTAATTCCTTGAGAAAGATACAGTCCCCATTCTTTGGCTTGTTCTTTTGAAAGTCCAAAACCTATAGGTAATTCTGCTATATCCCACTCTTTTCCGCTCTTTTTAGCTTTCTCCTCGCTATCCATGCTGATTGCTATCACATGTATTCCTCTTTCCATGAGACGGCTTAGATTTTCCTTTACCTCTTCTAATTGCTTTCTGCATACGGGACAATGGTACCCTCTATAAAATAGGATTAGCGTGTATTTATCTGCTTCTTGTTTTTTTAAGGACCAACTGGTGTCATTGATAAGTGATAATTCTAATTCTGGTGTTTTTTCTCTTGGTTTCATTTTTTATTTTAAGATACAATCTTAAAGTGTCTGACCTTCACAAGGTCTTATTAAAGCCGTTTATTATTATTAGTATTCCGCTTTCGCGAAAGCGGAACAGCCATCATAATCTCTATATCACAATAGTCACCTACTTATTATAGAAATATTACAACTCGCTCCCTATTGAGTAGTATCTTTGAGATATGAATGAAAATCTTGATCCTAGTGGCGACCATTTTTCCAATGAGGAAAACGACTTTGATAGAGCCTTAAGGCCATTATCTTTTGATGATTTTGCAGGGCAAGATCAAGTATTAGAGAACTTAAAGATATTTGTTGCCGCCGCTAATGGTCGGGAAGAAGCATTGGACCACACGCTTTTTCATGGGCCTCCTGGGCTTGGTAAAACAACTTTGGCGCATATTCTAGCTAACGAGCTAGGTGTGGGTATAAAGGTCACTTCTGGCCCCGTATTAGATAAGCCTGGTGATCTTGCGGGTTTGCTCACTAACCTGGACGAACGCGATGTTCTTTTTATAGACGAGATCCATAGATTAAGCCCCATTGTAGAAGAGTACCTCTATAGTGCTATGGAGGATTATAAGATCGATATTATGATTGAGACCGGTCCCAATGCACGAACGGTACAAATTAATCTTGCTCCGTTTACTTTAATCGGCGCTACCACAAGATCAGGATTGCTTACTGCTCCTATGAGAGCGAGGTTTGGTATCGCTTCTAGATTGCAATACTACAATACGGAAATACTTTCTACCATCGTCATAAGAAGTGCCGAAATACTGAACGTACCTATAGACCACGTAGCGGCAATCGAGATTGCTGGTCGCAGTCGTGGTACCCCACGTATTGCAAATGCATTATTGAGACGGGTAAGAGATTTTGCTCAAATCAAAGGGAATGGTACCATAGACATGCCTATAGCAAAATACGCACTTGAAGCATTAAACGTAGATGCGCATGGTCTAGACGAGATGGATAATAAAATTCTTACGACCATTATCGATAAATTCAAAGGTGGCCCAGTAGGTATTACGACCCTGTCCACCGCAGTGTCAGAAAGCGCAGAAACTATTGAAGAAGTGTACGAGCCCTTCTTAATACAACAAGGTTTTATCATTAGAACTCCTAGAGGTCGTGAGGTAACAGAGCATGCTTATAAGCACTTAGGGAGAGTGAAAGCAAACAATGCGGGGGGTTTATTTAATCAATAATGAGAAAAATAGAACAAATTCCAGCACTTACATTTCTAGCAAAATCCAGACAGATTTATAAGGATCCGTTGCCTTTTCATAGAGAGAACTTTAAAAAGTACGGCAATACCTTTAAAATAAGTCCCAAGCCAGGATTGATGATTCACTTTACCTGTGATGAAAAAATCACCCAGCACATACTTCAAAAGAACCAAAAGAACTTCAATAAATCCACATTACAAACCGAAGATCTTGGAAAATACATAGGTCACGGATTACTCACAGAGAACGGTGAAAAATGGCGTGCAAATCGCAAACTGATACAGCCGGCTTTTTATAAAAAATCTATTTCGTCTCTGATGAGAACCATGGACGAAGTCATTCAAGAAGAATTTAGTAAGATCAAAACAGATCAAGCGATTGATGTGTATGAAATCTTTAATAACCTCGCGTTTAAGGTAGTCGCTAGAAGCCTATTTGATTTAGGCGACATAGATGACTTGGAAGAGAAAATTTCTAGACTTCAATTCATTACCGAGAAAGCACAAAAAATGCTCATCAAAGAATTGAGAATTCCATGGATGAAATGGTACTTTGATAGAGAATGGCTTTCTGGAGATAACAGTGTACCGCATGCTTTAGAGCTTATTGAAGAAGCTCGTGATATCCTTAGAAACATCATTAACAACCGCAGGTCCAGCGATAGAGAGTCTAGAGACCTTCTCGATATGTTATTGCACAGCACCTATGAAGACGGGTCCTATATGGAAGACGACCAGTTGGTGGATGAGATATTGGTATTGTTTATTGCGGGTCATGAAACCACGGCAAATGCATTGAGTTTTGCAGCGCAGTTGCTCGCACAGCATCCAGAAACTATTGCCAAAGCCAGTAAAGAGATCAGCCATCTGGACAATGAAGATCTCATGACCGGTTTAATGGCTATGCCTTACATCAAACAATGCGTGGATGAAACCTTGAGAATGTATCCGCCTGCTTATGTAACCGATCGTGTGGCGCTGGAAGCAGACAGCTGTGAAGATATAGCAATTGAAAAGGGCAGTATATGGCTCATTTCGTTTTATGAAATGCATCGGAGGAAAGATCTTTGGAAAGATCCAGAGGTTTTTAATCCAGATCGTTTTGCGCCGGGCAAGGCTAAAGAATATAGAGATTTTTATTTTCCTTTTGGTGCGGGTCCTCGTATGTGTGTAGGGAATAATTTTGCCGTTTTTGAAATGATTCTCGTTATCGCTAGAATGTTAGAGCGTTTTGACATTACACCAGTACATGACTTTATTGATTACCATCCTTTGATTACTTTAAAGCCTAGAAATGCGCAGCTTCTTTTCAAGAAGAAAGTAACTACTGACTATTAGAACTGTTTAGACCCCGCTTTCGCGAAAGCGGAATTATAAAATAGGTACCTTAATTGTTATAGTTGGTAGAAATCAACTTGCAATATTATGAGGATGGTAAATACTAAACGCCACAATAACCTTACATTTGTTTTGATTATTCTAACGGATTTATGAGCGAAGAAAGTAAAAGAAGAGAGGCGTTAATATACCATGCAAAGCCTACTCCCGGAAAGATAAAAGTAGTACCTACTAAAAAACACAGCAGTCAGCGAGATCTTGCGCTTGCCTATAGCCCTGGTGTAGCGGCACCTTGCCTAGAGATTGCAAAAGACAAATCAAACGTATATAAATACACTGCCAAGGGAAATCTAGTTGCTGTAATTTCTAACGGTACAGCTGTTCTAGGACTCGGGGACATAGGGCCTGAAGCTTCTAAGCCTGTAATGGAAGGAAAGGGCCTTCTTTTTAAGATTTTTGCAGATTTGGATTGTTTTGATATTGAAGTGGACACTAAAGATGTAGAGGAATTTATAAAAACAGTAAAAAATATTGCTCCTACTTTTGGAGGGATCAACCTAGAAGACATCAAAGCTCCCGAAGCTTTTGAAATAGAAAGAAGGCTCAAAGAAGAGTTGGACATTCCAGTCATGCACGATGACCAGCATGGGACGGCAATTATTTCTAGTGCCGCTTTATTAAATGCCTTAGAAATTGCAGAAAAGAAAATAGAAGATGTAAAAATACTTATTTCTGGAGCGGGTAGTGCCGCAATTTCTTGTACCAGTCTTTATGTAAAATTAGGCGCGAGGAAAGAAAACATTATGATGTTTGATATAGACGGTTTGATTACCAAAGATCGAACTGACCTGGGCCCAGAACAAATGCAGTTTGCTACAGATCAACCTAAGGTTAATTTAAGGGAAGCCTTTAAAGGGACTGATGTTTTCTTGGGACTTTCAGCTGGTAATATTGTTGATGGCGATATGTTGAAATCCATGAACGATTCTCCAATTGTTTTTGCCATGGCAAATCCTACCCCCGAAATTGACTACCACACCGCAATGGCTTCTCGAGAAGATATCATTATGGCAACTGGAAGAAGTGATCATCCTAATCAGGTGAATAATGTTCTTGGTTTCCCATTTATTTTTAGAGGTGCGATGGATGTACGAGCTACTAAAATTAATGAAGAAATGAAGTTGGCGGCCACTTACGCCATTGCTCAATTAGCTAAAGAGCCAGTTCCTGAACAAGTAAATATTGCTTATGGGGAATTGAAAATAGCTTTTGGTAGGGACTATATTATTCCTAAGCCATTTGACCCTAGATTAATATCTACGATACCGCCAGCAGTCGCAAGAGCTGCTATGGAAAGTGGTGTCGCTCAAGAACCTATTACCGATTGGGATAAATACACAGAGCAGTTACTGAGCCGTATGGGGTCAGATAATAAACTGGTGCGCTTGTTATTGAATCGCGCACGTACTAACCCTAAAAGAATTGTATTTGCTGAAGCAGACAATATAGACGTGCTTAAAGCAGCGCAAATTGTATTGGAAGAAGGAATTGGGATCCCAATTTTATTAGGTCGTCGTGATATCATTGAAGCATTAATGGAAGACCTAGGTTTTGATCAACCTTGTATGATTATCGATCCTAAATCTGATGAAGAAAAAGCGCGTAGAGATCGGTATGCTGATGAATTCTGGAAACTCAGACATAGAAAAGGAACCACAGAATTTGACGCAGGAAAAACATTGAGGCAACGCAATTATTTTGCTGCCATGATGGTGAAATTAGGTGATGCAGATGCCTTGATTACTGGAGTGGCTCAATCCTATCCAATATCAGTGCGTCCTATGATGGAAATAATAGGAAAAGCTCCAGGAGTGGATAAAATTGCAACCACTAACCTGATGATTACCTCTCGAGGTCCTTTATTTGTGTCAGATACGTCTATAAATATCAATCCAGATGCATTAGAACTGGCCAAAATCGCACAAATGACGGGTCGCACTGCAGCTATGTTTGGGATTTCTCCGGTCATTGCGATGACTTCATATGCCAACTTCGGCTCTTCAAAACACCCCAACGCGACAAAGGTTACTGAGGCGGTAAAATACTTGCATAAGTACTATCCAGATTTAGTAGTGGATGGAGAATTGCAAACAGATTTTGCCTTAAATCCAGAATTGTTACAAAGTAAATTCCCTTTTTCTAAACTCGCTGGTAAAAAAGTAAACACCTTAATATTTCCTAACCTGGAAAGTGCTAACAGTAGCTACAAAATGCTCAAGGAATTGAACGGTATAGACTCCATAGGTCCTATCATGATGGGAATGCAAAAGCCGGTTCATATCTTGCAGCTAGGAGCAAGTGTAGATGAAATTGTAAATATGGCTGCGGTTGCTGTAATCGATGCACAGCAAAAAGAAAAACACGCTAGTAAAAAGCAATAAAAGCCTTGATAGGTCTTGATATTTGCTCGTTTATATTTTCTTACATTTGACTTCTTAAAATTTGTTAAATAATGATCGCACAACTGCAAGGAAAATTAGTGGAAAAAAACATGACAGATGTTGTCATTGATTGCGCTGGTGTAGGGTATTTAGTGGAAATTTCTTTACACACCTATTCTTTGATTCCAGAAGGGGAAGCGATCAAATTATTTACCTATCAATTAGTCCGAGAAGATGCGCACCGTCTTTTTGGTTTTGCTGAGAAAACGGAGCGAGAAGTTTTTAAATTATTACTCTCTGTTTCTGGTATTGGAGCAAATACTGCTCGGACCATGCTATCGAGCTTAGATCCCAATCAAATTGCGCAAGCGATTGCTTCTGGAGATGTAAGAACCATACAAAGCGTCAAAGGTATAGGTGCAAAAGGGGCGCAACGGGTCATTTTAGATTTGAAAGATAAAATATTGCAAGTACTGGATAATCCACAATTTACAGTAGTCTCAAGCAATACTGGAAGGGAAGAAGCGTTATCTGCTTTAGAAACCTTAGGATATATGCGCAAACAAGCTCAGAAAGTGGTGGATAAAATTCTTTCTACTCAGCCAGATGCCACAACAGAACAACTTATAAAACAAGCACTTAAACAATTATAAGATTTGGGATATTGTAATCATAATCTGAGGGCTGTTGTCTTTCTTTTGTCTCTATTTGTTTTCGCTTTCGCGAAAGCGCAAGACCCAACAGAAACCCCTCAAGACTCTGTCAAAACTGGGGTGAGGCTGGGTTCCTTAAAATTCCCAGATCCACCTAGTATTACTTCACTGTACACTTATGACGCTAATCTCGACCGTTACGTGTACTCCAGTTCTTTTAATGGCTACAACATCGATTTTCCATTCATTCTAACTCGTGAACAGTACTTAGAGCGAGTGCTGAAGCAACAAATGATGGACTACTTCAAAGAAAAAGCGGCTGCAATTGCCGGTAAATCTGAAGAAGATAAAGCAAAACAAAAAGATTTACTTCCTAATTTCTACGTGAATTCTGATCTTTTTGCTTCTATTTTTGGAGGTACAGAAATAGATATAGATCCTCAAGGTTCTGTAGAAGTAGATTTAGGGTTGTTATTTAACCGTTCTGATAACCCAAGTTTTTCCCCTCGTAACCGACAGAATCTCACTTTTGATTTCAATCAACGTATTAATTTAAGTTTAGTAGGTAAGGTAGGAACGCGATTACAGGTAAATGCAAATTACGATACCCAAAGTACGTTTAACTTTCAAAACCAAATCAAGCTGGACTATACTCCTACGGAGGATGATATTCTTCAAAGTATAGAAGTCGGGAATGTTGCAATGCCGCTCAATTCACAATTGATACGAGGCGCGCAAAGTCTTTTTGGTATTAAAACAGAATTGCAATTCGGTAAAACCAGAATTACTGCTGTATTTTCAGAACAACAATCAGAATCGAGAACCGTGCAAGCCGCTGGTGGAGCGACAGTAAATGATTTTGATTTTTTCTCTCTTGATTACGATGAGAACAGACACTATTTCTTATCGCATTACTTTAGAGATAATTACGACACTTCCTTACAGAATTACCCGTTCATTAATAACAATATACAGATCACACGTGCCGAAGTGTGGATCACTAACAGAGGTAATAGAACTCAAGATGTACGTAACCTGGTGGCTATTCAAGATATAGGAGAATCTGATCCTTCTAACGTAGGACTTGACACGACACCTAGTGGTTTTTTAAATGCACCGGCTGAAAGTTTTCCGGATAACGCAAACAACGATTTTAACCCAGAAGGAATTAATGGTGGTGCGCAAACCATTTTAAACAGTCAGATAAGAGATATTGCGACGGTCCAACAAGGTTTTGGTGGAGCAAACGTGAACGAAGGCTTTGACTACGTCACCTTAGAAAACGCCCGTAAACTAACTCCTCAAGAATATACATTAAACACTCAGCTGGGGTATATTTCTCTTAGGCAACGATTGAACAACGATGAAGTTCTTGCGGTATCTTTTCAATATACGGTCGGAGGGAAGGTGTATCAAGTGGGAGAATTTGCAAACGATGGTATCATAGCAACAGATGTAGTAGCAAACCCCAATCCTAATCAGCCGCCAGTAAACAATCAAAGTCTAGTAGTTAAATTATTGAAGAGTAACCTCACTAATGTGAGCGAGCCTATCTGGGACTTGATGATGAAGAATATTTATAATCTAGGTGGTTTTCAACTGACTCCTGAAGATTTTAAACTAAATATCTTTTATCAATATCCGCCAGAGCTCAATTACATCACTGCAGCAGAAGGAACTATGACTAACCCAGCAGTTGCTCTACCAGCCGATGTGGACCAAACTACACTGATACGGGTTTTTAACCTCGATAGATTAAATCAACAGCAAGATCCACAACCTGCAGGAGATGGATTTTTTGATTTTGTCCCTGGACTTACTATAGACCCTCAAAATGGACGGATTATTTTTACTACGGTGGAACCTTTTGGTAGTCATTTGTTTAGTAAACTAGATAACACACCAGGTGCTGGGCCAGAAGATTATAATGATCCTACTACTTATAATGCTAACCAAGCGCAGTATGTATATAGAGATATGTACCGCACCACCAAAGCGCAAGCATTACAAAGTGCCGATAAAAATAAGTACTTGATTAAAGGGGAATACAAAGCAACAGGTCAGGAAGGAATTCCTATAGGTGGTTTTAATGTTCCTAGAGGTTCTGTAACGGTGACCGCAGGAGGAAGAACCCTTCAAGAAGGCATTGATTATACAGTAGATTACCAATTGGGTCGTGTGATTATACTCGATCAAGCCTTATTAAATTCCAATACCCCTATCCAAGTTTCTACAGAAAACAATTCTGTCTTTAACCAGCAAACCAAACGTTTTACAGGAATCAATGTAGAACACAAATTTAGTGAGGACTTTATATTAGGGGGGACATTCTTAAACTTAAAAGAACGACCGATTACTCAAAAATCTACTTATGGATTTGAGCCTATCAACAATACCATTATGGGAATCAACTTCTTGTACAATACAGAAGTTCCTTTTCTTACCAGACTAGCAAATAAACTTCCTAACGTAGATACAGATGTAGTTTCAAATCTATCATTAAGAGGAGAGTTTGCATATTTATTTCCTGGATCTCCTGCGGGTGATAATTTTGGAGGTCAAGCCGCCGCATATGTAGACGATTTTGAGGGTTCACAAACTTCTATCGATATTTTGACTCCATTCTCTTGGTCATTGGCGAGTACTCCTGTGGCGTTTGAAGGGGTAGGTAGTACAGCAAATCCACTGGCTTATAATTTTAGTCGTGCTAAGATGGCTTGGTATTCTATAGATCCTATTTTTTATGGAAATCAACGACCAGCCGGAATTACAGACCAAGATGTTTCTGATTACCGCACCAGACGTGTTTTTATAGATGAAATATTTCCCAATGTAGATTTGCAACAAGGACAACAGCAAGTCATCAACACGCTGGATATGGCTTATTACCCTAACGAGCGTGGTCAGTACAATTACAATCCGCAAGCGGCTGGGACAAACGTACTTCCTAACCCACAAGATAATTGGGGCGGGATCATGCGTCAGTTTTCCAGTACAGACTTTGAACAGACTAATGTGGAGTACATGCAGTTCTGGATTATGGATCCATTTCAATATGATGCTACTAATGATGGAGGGACGATATCTATTAACTTAGGAAGTATTTCTGAAGATATTTTAAAAGATAATAGAAAGCAATTTGAAAATGGATTGCCTAATGATGGAGGTACTTTACTTACTACCAATACCGCATACGGAAAGGTCCCAGTAAATCAGTCTCTAGTATACGCCTTTGATACGCAGGGAGCTGAGCGTGCTAATCAAGATATAGGACTTGATGGTTATAGCGATAATGAAGAATTAACAGACTTCCCTGCTTTTGGACCTTTTGATCCAGCGGGGGATAATTATGAATTTTTTGTAGCGGCAAGTGGAGATATCCCTATGCGCTATAAGAACTACAATGGTACAGAAGGGAATTCACCTACAGCCGTTACTCAAGATAATCGTGGTTCTACCACCTTACCCGATGTAGAGGACATCAACCGGGATAATACGATGAATACTATTGATAGTTATTACGAGTATGATATAGATATCTTTCCAGGAATGGATGTGACAACTAGTGAGTATATTTTTGATACAAAAACAGTTGAGACTACCCTACCTAACGGTAACCAGATCAGTACAAGATGGGTGCAATTCAGAGTTCCATTAAGTGATCCTAACCGTGAAGAAATAGGGGGTATTGCTGACTTTAGAGCGATACGCTTTATGAGAATGTACCTGTCAGACTTTGAAGTAGATACGTTTTTAAGATTTGGTTCTTTGGACCTTGTACGTGGAGATTATAGAAGATTTACAGATTCGTTAGACGAGACAGATCCAATTGCATCAGATGATCCTACCGTTTTTGAAGTAGAAGGGGTAAATATTGAGAACAATGAAGCGCGTACACCTATTCCATATAGATTGCCTCCTGGAGTAGAAAGGGAACAGCTAAGAACGCAAAATCAAAACATACGTCAGAATGAACAATCCCTTGCTCTTAGGGTTTGTGATCTAGAAGCTGGGGATGCACGTGGTGTTTTTAAGAATCTTAGAATAGATATGCGTCAGTATGAGGCACTTCAAATGTTTGTACATGCAGAATCTTTAGTGAATGAAATGTCTGCAGGTGATGACGAACTAGAGGCATTTATTAGAATAGGTGTCGATTATACTCAAAACTTTTATGAAATTCGACTCCCATTAAAACCTACAGCATTTGGTACAGATGTGCGAGAAGAAATCTGGCCTCAAGCAAATAATTTTGATATAGACCTTGCTTTACTTCAAGAAATTAAAGCTCTGGTTTTAGGAGACAACAGTTTGAATATTAGTGACCTTAATTTCTTTGATCAGGCAGCTCTTGATCCTAGTAGTGCTGGAGAAGAAAATCAACAAAAATACGGTATCAAAGGGAACCCTAACTTCGGTGATATACGCGCCATGATGATAGGTGTTCGCAATGCTACTAACAGCAGTATTTGTGGTGAAGTATGGTTCAATGAAATGAGACTGTCAGGATTGAAAAATCAAGGGGGTTATGCTGCGGTTATGAATATGGATGCAAACATAGCCGATTTTGCCAGTGTAAGCGCGACCGGTAGAAGGAGTACCATAGGTTTTGGCGCTATTGAGCAAGGACCACAAGAAAGAAGTCGTGAGAACCTTACGCAATATGATGTCACCACTAACGTGAGTTTTGGTAAATTACTTCCAGAAAAATGGGGCGTTTCCTTACCCTTTTCTTATAGTATAGGAGAGGAAACGATTACACCACAATTTGATCCTCAATTTGAAGACATAGAGTTAGAAACAAGACTGGACAATGCCACTAGTGATGCAGAGCGTGATGCCATAAGAGAACAGTCCGAAGATTATACCAGAAGACAAAGCATTAACTTAATAGGGGTGCGTAAAGAACGCACTGGTGAGGCAACTCCTATGCCCTATGATATAGAGAACTTTACATTCTCAGGTTCCTATAATCAGACCGATCAACGCAATTTTGAGGTAGAGAAGTTTCAAGATCAATCGGTAAATGTAGGTGGAACTTATAACTATGCCTTCCCTAAGGCTGAATTAGAACCCTTTAAGAATGTAAAATGGTTTGACAACTCCTATTTAAAATTTGTAAAAGACCTTAATTTTAATCCGCTGCCTAATAATTTTGCAGCAGGTTTAAATGTGCTTAGACAGTACAATACTCAAAAATTCCGTGATTTACAGTTGGACACCAATCCCGTAGATTTAAATGGAGATGGCCTCCCAGACGCTCAAAATATTACACTGGAACCCTTGACCAACCGTAACTTTACAATGAATCATCAATATGCTATTAATTGGGATCTCACTAAATCATTACAGGTCAACCTTTCTGCAAATAACGACCGTTTGATACGCAGTTATGTAAATGAGGACAGTACCATTGACGAGAGTTATACTTTATGGACTGACTTTTTTGATGAGGGAATTCCTAACTCGCACTCTCAACAACTGCAACTCACTTATAAGTTGCCTTTTGATAAGTTTCCTTTTCTCGCTTTCGCGAAAGCGAACTACACCTACACCTCTAACTTCAATTGGACACGTAATGCGCAGCAGTTTGCACAGTTAGACGGTATCCCGGATTTAGGAAATTCCATCCAAAATGCCAACACACATCGTATTAATGGGACTTTAGACTTAGATAAATTGTACACGTATGTCGGTTTAGAAAAAAAGAAATTTGGCTTTGCTGCAAATAATGCCGCCAGATCTCGAAATAAGTCGAGAACAAGAAGTAGAAAGCCACCAACTCCAACGGAAGGAAAAAAGGATGATCAACCAAAAATCCCTAAAAAGAACATCGGTAATCAAGCCTACAATACCTTGATAGGAATAGTGACTTCGGTAAAAAGAGCACAAATCAATTATCAAGAAACAAACGGTATTTTCTTACCAGGTTATACTCCAGATATAGGTTTTATAGGCACCTTGAAACCTACGTCAGGCTTTGTTTTTGGTAGTCAGTCAGAAGTGCGAGACCTTGCTGCAAGACGTGGCTGGTTAACGCTCTATCAAGATTTTAATCAACAATACAGTGAGGTGGAGACCCGGCAACTTGATTTCAATTTTAAAGTGGATTTATTAAAAGATCTCTCCATAGATATTTTAGGAAATCGCGCCTATCAAGAGACCTACACAGAAAATTATCGGGTAGATCAGGACGATTTAACTTACCAATCGCTTACTCCTAACAATTTTGGTAATTTTAATATTACCAATTTAATGATAGGTACGTCCTTTCAAAAAAGTACCATAGATAATTCCCCTACTTTTGATACATTTAGAAGCAATAGACTCGCCGTTGCTGAGCGACTGGCGACGGAGTTTTATGGAACAAATACCTTTACAAGAGATACAGATGGATATCCAGAAGGTTTTTCTAGAAACAGTCAGCAAGTGTTATTACCAGCATTTTTAGCTGCTTATGAAGGAAGAGATGTCGGCAAGCAGGACTCTAATGCATTTAGTGATATTCCATTGCCTAACTGGACAGTGAAGTACACAGGTTTGATGAACTTAAATTGGTTCAAGAAACGATTCCGAAGGTTTTCCATCAACCACGGATACCGTTCTAGTTTTACGATCAACCAGTTCCAGACCAATTTAGATTATGCCGAAGGTAATGGCGCTCTTACATATCAAGATCAAGTAGGAACTAATGCATTGAATCAAAATGGCGATTTTAAATCTAGAAACTTATACTTCAACATCAACCTTGCAGAGCAGTTCAGTCCGCTTATCAAATTAGATTTTGAAATGAAGAATTCAGTTTCTATTGCAGCCGAATTGAGAAGAGATCGCGCCATTTCCTTGAGTTTTGATAACAATTTGCTTACAGAGATTAATGGTAATGAGTTGATTCTAGGACTGGGTTACCGCATCAAAGATTTAAGATTTAAAACCAAAGTAGGAGGTAGAAGTACCGTTATCAAGAGTGATTTGAACTTGAGGTTAGATGGTTCGGTTAGAGATAATGTGACTATCGTAAGATATCTAGACTTGGATAACAGTCAGGCAACCGCTGGGCAGACCATTTATGGTCTTAAGTTTACAGCAGACTATAATTTAAGCACCGCTTTCACGGCGATTTTTTATTACGATCACACGTTCTCAGAATTTGCAATTTCTACGGCATTTCCACAAACTACTATACGCAGCGGATTTACGTTGAGGTATACATTTGGTAATTAAATTTTTAGTAAATCTGGTCAGGTATGAAAGCAACGTAATTTCCAGATTTCCATGGAATATTTCTGTATCTCATTTGATTTATAAAAACAAAAGATCCACTAGTCATAAATAAACCTTTTAGCGTCTGAATTAATAGATAGAGTTATCTTAAATTTACGCTTTCTAAAATATATATAATGAACATCCCATCAGAATTAAAATACACCAAAGATCACGAGTGGATCAAAATTGACGGAGACGTTGCTACTATAGGTATCACAGATTTTGCACAAAGCGAGTTAGGTGATATCGTTTACGTAGAAGTAGAAACATTAGATGAGACTCTTGATCAAGAAGAAGTTTTTGGAACTGTGGAAGCAGTTAAAACGGTTTCTGATTTATTTCTTCCACTAACTGGTGAGATCACAGACTTTAATGAAAAGCTAGAAGACGAACCAGAATTAGTAAATTCAGATCCTTATGGTGACGGATGGATGATTAAAATGAAGTTCACAGATGCTTCTCAAGTAGAAGATTTGCTTAGTGCTGAGGCTTATAAAGAGCTTGTAGGATAATGCATAGACTCATTTACTGGTTAGCGCCATTATACACTGCTGCTATCGTAATAGCATCACTAATAAAAAACCCGGCGCCACCAATAAATGTTCCTAATGGAGATAAAATCTACCACGCGGTTGCGTATTTCATTATGGCGCTAGTATGGTATTTCTATTTTTACACGCGCTACCTGAGTAAACAAAGCCATAGTGCTATTAGAGTAACCACCATTCTTAAGCATTGGTCGCGTACCATCGCTATTGGAGCTGCAGTTTTCTCGCTTTTAGTTGGTGTTCTTGTTGAATTTGGACAGGAATATATAGCAGTAAATAGAACTATGGAATTTATGGATGTGCTGGCTAATATTGCTGGCATTATTCTTGCTCTGTTAGTACTATTAATTATTGATAAAATTTTTAACAAACAGAAAACAGCATAAATCTTTTATTAGCACAAAGATTTAGTTATTTTTAGCCTCTTAAATACAGCCATTATGGAAGTAAAGAAATCAGAAAAAGCAGATTTACGTAAAAATATTACGCTATACGCCCTGTCAGGCTTAGCCTTCATGCTATTGCTATCGTGGCAAGGATTGGAGTATGAGTCTAGAACTGTAGTTACCGAAGAGGTCTTTCAGGAACCGGATGAACTTTTTATGGAAGAGGAAATTCCTATCACCCAAATGCTGGATACACCACCACCGCCACCACCACCGCCACCAGCGCCTGAAATTATCGAGGTAGTTAAGGATGAAGTGGAGATCGAAGAAGTAATTATTGAAGACACAGAAACTGACGAGCAAGAAGAAATCGTAGAGATTGAAGAGGTTTCTGAAGAAGTAGGTGTTGAAGAAGTAATTGCTGATGTTCCTTTTGCTATTATTGAAAACGTGCCGATCTATCCTGGTTGTGAAGGCATGAAGAACAATGCAGATCGTAAGAAATGCATGAGTGAGAAAATCACAAAATTTGTAAACAGAGAATTTAATACAGGTCTTGCAAATGAACTAGGTCTTTCTGGAAGACAGAAAATTTCTGTTCAATTTAAAATTGATTCTAAAGGGAATGTAGTAGGAATTCAGTCCAAAGCAAAGCATCCTAAACTTCAGGCTGAAGCAGCTAGAGTTATTAATAGATTGCCATCAATGACTCCAGGAAAGCAACGAGGTAAGCCAGTAGGGGTTATCTATGCATTACCGATCATATTTTCAGTACAAGACTAAATAAGAGTCTTCCTTAATAAATAAAATCCCCAACCAGAATAGGTTGGGGATTTTTTTTGGTATGCTTCTTGATTTCCTTTTGAAATAACATAAACCATTTTTTATGAAAACTTCAAAAGAGGAAATAGGTGCTGCAACACCTCAGAACACTCGCAGAGCTGATAAACAAGCCGCGAACACTAAAGTCAACCCAATTATTAATTTCCAGATAGGATTGATTGCAGCGCTGGTCGCTGCATTCCTTATTATGGAACTGACTACCGCAATGCCGGTAAAGAAGTTCCCAACAGCACATACTGTGTATATGCCTTCGGAGGATGTTAATATAGGTGAAGTCATTATTGTACCTAACAAAGAGTCTAAGCCTGAAATTAAAAAGACAAAGCCTATAATTCCTAAAGTAGATCCTAACAAGCCACCTAAAAAGGTAAAAGACAATACCACAGATCTTCCAGATCCAGAAAAAACACCTGCGGCTAGTGCAAAGACTCCTCCACTGAAAACAGGTGCAACAGAAACAGGAGTAAAAACCGCTCCTCTAACACCTAAAAATGAGGTGCTAGGTTCTGTTCATGAGGTACCACTATTTCCTGGCTGCAGTGCTGCAATGGATCGAGAAGAACGAGTAGGTTGTCTGAATAAAAAGATGGCTCGTTTTATACAGCGCAAGTTTGATACAGGTCTCGCAAACTCTGTAATAGGCAAAGATATAGTTATTATTTATGTTCAGTTTACAATAGGCATAGACGGGTTTCCTAAAGATATATTAGTAAAAGCACCTAATAAGGAGTTAGAAAAGGAAGCCTATCAAGTGATCTCTAGATTGCCAGAAATGACCCCAGGTAAAATTGACCACATGCCGGTTAATGTGACTTATGCATTGCCTATCCGATTTCAAATAAATGATTGATTCTATTTGTTTTCTTTATTTTTAAAGCCATGAATTTTCATGGCTTTTCTGTTTTTGGACACTTATTAAAACAAGTATATTTGCTACTTATTAAGAAGCTATGAAATTTCTATATACATTCCTTTTCTTGACATTATCTAGCGCTGTTTTTGCACAGTCAGACATTGAGAGATTCCCTGTTTTTGACGAGTGCAATGAAAAAGCTATTGACCAATTAGAAGATTGTTTTTACAAGACACTTTATGCGCAGCTTAAAGACAACTACCAGCATCCAGTGAAGAACGATAGTGTCCCTAATCAATCAGTTACCATGCGATTTGAAGTAGATCGTGAAGGTAGTTTTGTTTTGATACGAACGGATGCTTTAAAAGCATCTTTAAAGGAGGAGATGATTATAGCTTTTGAAAAGCTGCCTAAAGTGGAGGCGCCTACTTTTAATGGCGACCCAACCTACATGCAGTTTATACTTAATATTCCTGTTCCTATGAAGGAATCAGGTTCTTTTCAAGTCTATAGCAATTCTGATAATGAGGTTAAAAAGCAGCAAAGAAAGAAAGAGGCTGAAGATAGTCTCGCTTTCGCGAAAGCGAATGAAGAGTACAACAGCATCATAAGCGACCAGTACGATAGAAATCAACTGAGGTCTGATGCCAATATTCCACTCTCCTATCAAAGGTACCATCGATACGAAGCAGCTATGAATCGGGTTGGGAATAATGCGCATACCGCTGTAAAACCCTATACTTTTAATTATGTGGATCAGTATTTTGACTTAGAAGCAGAAAGAGAGTCGCTTCTTAAAGATCAAAAGACGTGGTTAGGCCGCAAATGGTACAATGAACACTTTTTTGAAGTAGCTGGAGAAGACTATTGGTTTGTGGTAGATCCTGGAGTAGACCTACAACTTGGTAAAGATTCTAGAGATGATGTGAACACGTATAACAATACAAGGTTAGTAAATGTAAGTGGTGGAATAGGGGATCAAATTACTTTTGGTATGAACATACAAGAATCTCAAGCGAGATTTCCTGGTTATTTTGAACGAGAAGTAAGACTGCGTGCTCCAGATGGCGGTAATCCTGGGATCGTTCCTGGAAGAGGTATAGCTGAAGACGGCGGTGAAAACATCTTTGATTATCCAGTAGCAACGGGGTATATCAATTACAAGCCCAGTAAATACTTTGATTTACAATTAGGCCATGGACAGCATTTTATAGGTGATGGATACCGCTCGTTAGTCTTGAGTGATAACTCGCAACCATTTCCATATTTTAAACTCAATGCCAAATTCTGGAAACTGGACTATACCGTTTTATATACCTCTTTAAGAGATGTGCGATCTGAAGTAACTGCTGACGATTCTTTTCGAACAAAGTATATGACCCATCATTACTTAAGTTGGAACGCAACAAAAAGATTAAACATAGGGCTTTTTGAAAGTGTATTGTGGCAAGATGATAACCAGAGGGGATTTGATTTCAATTATGTAAACCCGGTTATTTTTTATCAATCTGTAGAATTACAAACAGGTTCTCGCGGAGGTAATGCGTTATTAGGTTTTACGGCAAAATATAAATTTAGTGACCGTTTAACGGGTTATGGACAATTAACTATAGATGAATTCTCAGGAGCTTCTGTAGTTAGTGGGGATGGGAGTTATCAAAATAAAAGTGCTTACCAGTTAGGTATGAAATGGCAGAATGCTTTTAAAGTACCCAACCTAATGATGCAATTAGAATACAATAGAGTACGACCTTATACCTATTCTCACAATTCTGTAGTGCTCAATTATGCTAATAGCAATCAAGCACTAGCACACCCTTGGGGAGCTAACTTTTATGAGGCTATACTAATAGGTCGTTATACAAAAGACCGCTGGTATGGAATTGCCAAAGCTATTTATGGAGAACGCGGTTACGATATTCTTCAAAATGGAGATAATGCGTTCTATGGAGGGAATATTTACGGCTCTGAAGATGATCGTGTTTCTGATAATGGTAATGAAACTGTACAAGGTAATATCTCCAATTTCTTTTATGGACACCTGGAAGCTGGTTATGTGATCAATCCAGCAAGTAGATTAAAAGTATTTGGTCAAGTGATTTACCGCAGTCAGAATCCGCGGTATAATAATGATTTGGTTCGTGGTGAAAGTACCATGTGGCTCAATATTGGATTGCGTACTGATATTATGAACTGGTCATTTGATAGATAAATCAATTGATCATTAGTGACCTCTGGCCTCAACTATTTTTATAAATAATATACTGGCCATATTGCGGGCTCGTCTTATGGCAAGATCAGCTATTGGACCTTCATACAATTCATTAATGGTGGCTACCCAAAGGTTGATCCAGATGCCAAAATGATTCATTTCAATAGAATTATTTTCCTGTTGATCTAGTTTTTGATGTGCTGTTACTGGATTTCCTTGATAGGCTTTAGTCAGGAATAGACTGCTTTCCCAAAAGTTAGTTATATGATCTAAATGAGCAGGCCAGTTCTTTATGGTCCGGTTAAAAATGGGCCCCAAAGTATTTTCAGACCTTATTTTCTTATAAAACTTGTTCACTAGAATTTGAATATCCGCTCTATTTGTTAGGTCTTGTTTTTTTGTTTTCAACAGCTTTTATTCTAGTGCTCTGCAAGTTAGTTTTAAAATTACGTAAGTAGAGTTCTGTTCAAAAAAGTTTATTTCATTTGCTTTTGTGACGCTACCTGTGGAGTATGACGCGAGTCATCGTGCACTGGCCTGGTTAAAAAATAATAGAATGTTGTCTCCAGAAGAGCCTGCTGGAGCAAAAGACGCTTTAAACTGGGCGGCGTGCACCTATGTCGCAGCTGCTATAGGTTCACTGGCTACCTTGCTTTATTTTATTTTCCTTTTTTTAAAAATAGATCAAGAAATAATTAAGAAAATGACAACAGCCAGTCGTTACATCTGTAACCACTGGCTGTTGTTTGTTTTAAAAAAGTTAGTTGATTCTATAAATGCAATTTATTATAGCCTAGATATTCTGTCTCGCTTTCGCGAAAGCGAATGCCATACTCTTCTAATTCTTTAAGGATAGGATTGTATACAGAAGCCTTAGTAGGGATTTGTACGCCTGGTTCTGTAAATGCTCCATTTAAAATTTTCAAGGCTGCAATCGCAACAGGTAGTCCTACCGTTTTTGCCATGGCAGTTTGAAAATCTCCGTCACCTAGACATACCATAGTACTGTCTATTTGTTTTTTCTCACCATTTAATTCATACCCAAATTTATGATACATCACGATCATGTCTTTTTCGCCAGGTTGAAGTGTCCAGGAATCCTCTAATATGGATTGGAGCATTTGTGCAGGAGTCGCGTCCTTAAGTCCAGTTTTCTTCTCGTTATTAAAAATATCCAGCTCTTCAAGTTTGAGCCACATGATGTCGTCTTGATCTATTTTTAGTTCGTGGCGCATCTTTAATTCCACACTATCAGTTGGAGAATAGTGAAGAAAACTATTGATAAAATCACGATAAGTCATGTTTTCAGAGCCTTCTATGGTATAGGTGTCATCAGTGATTCCCAATTGTACAAACATATTCCATGCTTTGCTAAAGCCTACACGTCGCATAGTACCGCGATATAAGGTAAGAATGTCTTTGAGACCGTATATATCTCTATATTTAAGGCTGTTTCTATTAGCTAGTGCTTCAAATCGTCCGTAGCCTTCTACGTCAAGTAATTCTGTTCTTCTAAAGAGGCGGTTATACGGGATGTATTTGTACTTGCCTTCTTGAATAAATTTTGCAGCACCACCTTGACCGGCGGTAACAACATTACGAGGATTCCAAGTAAATTTATAATTCCACAGATTATTATCATCTTCTGGTGCGACTAGTCCACCTGTAAAAGATTCAAAAAGCAGTAGTTTACCGCCTTTACTGGTAATGCGATCGATGATTTGCATGGCGCTCATGTGGTCCACTCCTGGATCAACACCTATTTCATTCATAAAAATGAGCCCCTTTTCTTTCACCTCTTTATCAAGAGATTCCATTTCTGGACTGACGTAACTCGCGGTAACCATGTTTTTATTAAAAGCCACACAGTCTCTAGCAACTTCCATATGAAATCTAGCAGGAAGCATAGAAATCACGATATCTGCTTTTTGAATTTGCTTTTTGCGTTGCTCTGGTTCAAAAATATCCAACTCTAAAGCTGTGGCGTTTTCATGGTCTTTACTCAGGAATTGAGCGCTTTGTATATTTTTGTCGGCTATAAGGAGCTGTAATTTATGTTCCTTAGATTTATTTAAAAGATAATCTACCAGTACTCCGGTAGATTTTCCGGCACCTATTATTAAGATGTGTCTCATTACTGTTGTATTTTAGTGCCAAGTTAAGAGTCTTAAGTTAAACTTAAAATACAATGGAAAGAAAGTTGTTAATTGCTGGGTGTAGTTTTGCTGTATTGGCTGTAATTTTAGGTGCATTGGGGGCACATGCACTTGAAAAAGTATTGGAGCCGCAACAAGTAAAAAGTTTTGAAACTGGTGTGCGGTATCAATTATTTCATGCGATTGCTTTGATTGCTTTTTCTCAAGTAACCTTACTAACCGATGCTTCAAAAAATATATTATTGTACCTTTTTGTTATCGGAATGATTCTTTTTTCTTTTAGTATCTATGGGCTTTCTTTGTCTAAATGGCTGCATGTAAATTTAAAATTCCTAGGACCTATAACCCCTTTGGGCGGTTTAAGCTTGATATCAGGTTGGTTTTTTGCATTGTGGAAAATCATTTCACATAATTCTATTAATAATTAGTGAGACCCATTTTAGTGTTATATTTTTGTGTGATATCTAACTAAACGGATTATCATGGGTTCAAACACCTCTATTTCGCAATCGATTGCGTTAACCAAATGGGGAATCAAAAATTCCAAAATCAATTACCAACTCACGCCTGAAATTCTACAAGAAAAATCTGTAGATGATTATGGCGGTAAAGAAACTGCTAACGGCACCCTTGCGGTTCATACAGGTGAATTTACCGGTCGTTCTCCTATGGATCGTTTCATTGTAAAAGATGAGGTGACGGAAGATAAAGTCTGGTGGGGCAATATCAATCTTCCTTTTGAGTCAGATAAATTTGACGCACTCTTGAATAAGGTGACGGCCTATTTAGATGGTAAAGAACTTTTTGTGCGGGATGCTTATGCCTGTGCTCACGAAGATTACCGACTTAAATTAAGAGTCATTAATGAGTATCCTTGGTCCAACATGTTTGCATATAACATGTTTATCAGGCCAACTGAAGAAGAGCTTGATGGTTTTGATCCAGAGTGGACTGTTATCAACGCGCCAGGATTTATGGCTGTTCCTGAAGAAGATGGAACAAGACAGCATAATTTTGCTATTCTTAACTTTTCTAGAAAAATAGCTCTAATTGGAGGAACTGGTTATACAGGAGAGATCAAGAAAGGAGTTTTTAGTGCTCTCAATTTTATTTTACCTGTTTATAAAAACACCTTGCCTATGCACTGCAGTGCCAATGTAGGTAAAGATGATAACACCGCTATTTTCTTTGGGTTAAGTGGGACTGGTAAAACAACACTTTCTACAGATCCAGAAAGAGCATTGATAGGCGATGACGAGCATGGATGGACAGAAGATAACGAAGTCTTTAATTTTGAAGGAGGTTGTTATGCAAAGGTGATTAACCTTGATCCAGAAGGAGAGCCAGAAATATTCAATGCGATCAAACCTGGTGCTATATTAGAAAACGTCATTTTTAATAAAGATAACAGTGTTGATTTTGCAGATACTTCTATTACTCAAAATACACGAGTAAGCTATCCTATCTACCATATTGAAAACATCAAGGAGCCGTCAGTAGGTAAGAATCCAAAGAATATATTTTTCCTCACAGCAGATGCTTTTGGGGTTTTACCACCTATATCTAAATTGACTCCTGGTCAAGCCGCTTATCATTTTATAAGTGGTTATACGGCAAAAGTTGCTGGAACTGAAGCCGGTGTTACAGAGCCAGTCCCTAGTTTTTCAGCGTGTTTTGGAGCTCCTTTTATGCCTTTGCATCCTACAGTGTATGCAGATATGTTGAGCAAGAAGATGAAGGTGTCTGGAGTTACAGTATGGCTTGTAAATACAGGCTGGACAGGAGGTCCTTATGGCGTGGGAAGTCGTATGAAATTGAAGTATACCCGTGCGATGATTACTGCAGCTCTTGATGGTTCTCTAGAAGAAGCTAACAAAGGCAATTATCACTATCACTCTATGTTTGGTGTTGCGCAACCGGTAACATGCCCAAATGTGCCTACAGAAGTTTTGAGTCCGCGTAAATCTTGGAATAACGACAAAGGTTATTATGAAACTGCTGAAAAATTGAGACAGTTCTTTATCGATAACTTTAAAAAGTTTGAAGAGCAAGCCTCAGAAGAAATCCTTGCTGGTGGACCACCAAGGAAACTATAAGCCTTAACATTATAAGTCATAAAAAAACGTCCTGAATAAGTTATTCAGGACGTTTTTGTTTGTTGTAATGTAGCCTGTAATTTATGCTCAGCTCAAGGCGAAAACAGAATATAGACTTAACCCTTGTCTTTAATATAATTTTCTATAGCCATACTCATCGATGGAGACTCTGGAGTAGGCGCTTGAATGTCGATTCTTAAGCCTTTATCTTTAGCGGCCTTCATGGTAGTGTTACCAAACACTGCAATGCGAGTTTGTTCTTGTGTAAACTCAGGAAAATTTTGAAAGAGTGATTCAATTCCACTAGGACTAAAGAACACTAAAACATCATACTTCACATCTGCAAGGTCTGATAGGTCACTGATCACTGTGCGGAAAAATGTACCACTGGTCCATTTGACACCTAGTTTATCTAATTCTGTTGGAGTAGAATCTCCTAATTTGTCAGAACTAGGAACTAAAAAAACCTCATTTTTATGCTTCTTTATAAGAGGACATAACTCTAGAAAGGTTCTTTTCCCTACATAAATCTTGCGTTTGCGGTAAACTACATATTTCTGTAGATAATAAGCTACAGCTTCACTTTGACAAAAGTATTTTAAAGAGTCCGGAATTTTAAAACGCATTTCTTCAGCTACTCTAAAGAAATGATCTACTGCGTTGCGGCTTGTTAAAACAATAGCAGTAAACTTGGAAAGGTCAATCTTTTGCTCGCGCACCTCCTTTGCAGCAGCTCCTTCAACATGTATAAAGGAGCGAAAATCGATTTTTACCTTTGTTCTATCCACCAAATTCTGATATGGTGAATTTTCCATTTTAGGTTCAGGTTGGGAAACTAAAATTGTTTTCACTTTCATATATATATATGTTTTCTATTAGAGTCAAGGTTTCACAGCATAAAATACTTATACAAAAGTAGATAGGGTGTGATTTCAAGGGCGCAAAGGTACAAAATAAAATACAAATGAGTAGAAAATAGTAGGCTTCTATAGGTGTAAATTAATATCAGATGGTAAATAAAAAGCATAAATCCAATGAAAATGAGGGCAGTGAGTAGAGCCGTCTCATTCATGTTGCACAGATAAATAACAATACAGTTGATTATAAGAAGTGCATAAGCAAACATTGCTCTATAAATATTTCTATGATGATCAATCGTATTTAGTAATTCCTCAAAATTGCATAGGGTTGCAATAAGTTTTCCAATAAAGTGTTGGGTGAGAAGAAAAACAGAAACAAATGTCAAGCATAGTAAATAGCCATTAAGTGCTATCGGAAGTTGCTGCTCCTTTTTATAATATATGTATATAAATAGTGCTACGTTGATAGTGTATACGATCACACTACCTGTAATTAATACAGAAGAACCTTCCTCTCTATTCCTAGAGAGTTTGATGAATCGGCTTTTAAAGTAAGCGCTTAATAAATCGGTAATATGAAACTTAGAAAACCATTTGGCAACCGCGAGCATCATTACACAAAATAATAAGGTAATGCTGATCCAGTCGTTGAGCTCTATATGACGTAGTTCTATATCCATTGAGATGGTAAAAATAACATGATTTAACAAAGGTTCACATAGCTGGCTGATTTATTGTTTATTTTTGCCGTTGATTATGAAAAATACGCTAATTATTATTCCTACATTTAATGAATTGGAGAATATCCAATTGATGTTAGATGCTGTTTTAAATCAAAATCAGCACCTACACCTTCTTATTGTGGACGATTCTTCTCCAGACGGTACCGCTCAAGTGGTGAAAAATAATTTAAAGCAATACCCTGACCGGTTATTTATAGAAGAGCGTGAAGGTAAACAAGGTCTTGGAACCGCTTACATTCATGGATTTAAATGGGCTTTAAATAGGGACTACGAGTATATTTTTGAGATGGATGCAGACTTCTCACACGACCCTAACGATCTACCTTATCTATACGACGTTTGCGCAAGAAAAGGCGCCGACCTCGCTATAGGGAGCAGGTATGTAAAAGGAGTAAATGTAGTGAACTGGCCCATGTCAAGAGTCTTATTGTCTTATTTTGCCTCAAAATATGTGAGATTGATAACTAGAATTAATATTCATGATACTACCGCTGGATTTGTTTGTTATCGAGCCTCTCTTTTAAGAAAATTTAATTTAGATAAGGTTAAATTTGTAGGCTATGCATTTCAAATAGAAATGAAGTTTAAAGCCTTTTTATTGAATGCAAAAATCATAGAGCTACCTGTTATTTTTACAGATAGATCTAGGGGGCAGTCTAAGATGAGCAGTAGCATCATAAATGAAGCGGTAATGGGAGTAATGATAATGAAAATGAAAAGTTTGATAGGGAAACTAGAGATATGAAAAAGACTTTAATTAAAAATGCAAAGATTGTTACTGATGGGGTAACAAAAGAAGGTGATGTGTATATAGAAGGTGATACTATTATTGAAATTGCAGAAAGCATCAGTGCTAAAAATGCAGATACCGTAATCATTGACATAGAGGGAAAATATTTATTGCCTGGGGTCATCGATGATCAAGTGCACTTTAGAGAACCAGGCCTTACTCATAAAGCAACTATTGCAACAGAAAGTGCTGCCGCAGTCGCTGGTGGAATCACTACGTTCATGGAGATGCCTAATACCAATCCCCAAACCACAACTATTGAGGAATGGGAAAGTAAGATGGCTATCGCTCAGCGAGATAGTCATGCAAATTATGCCTTTATGTTTGGTGGTACAAATGATAATCTAAAAGAGATTTTAAAAGTAGACACCTCTAGAGTACCCGCATTAAAACTTTTCTTAGGTTCCTCAACAGGTAACATGCTCATTGATGATAAAGAAGTGCTAAGAGAGATTTTTTTGAATGTAAAACTGCGCATCGCTCTTCATTGTGAGGATGAGGCTACAATTACAGCAAATTTTAAAAAAGCCTTTGACAAATATGGAGATGACATCCCTATGGATCAGCATCCCGTGATAAGAGATGAAGACGCCTGTTATATAAGCAGTAGTGGAGCTATTGAGCTAGCAAAGGAAACTGGCGCTAGAATACATGTATTCCATTTATCAACGGGCAAGGAAACAGCTCTTTTCTCCAACAAAGAAGCTATAGTAGATAAACAAATTACTTCAGAAGTCTGTATACATCACTTGTGGTTCAGTGATGAAGATTATGCGACTAAAGGAAAGTTTATCAAGTGGAATCCTGCAGTTAAAACAGCTGCTGATCGAGAACAATTATGGGAAGCCCTACTTGACGATCGCATAGATGTCATCGCAACAGATCACGCACCACATACATTAGAAGAGAAATCAAACCCGTATACTTCTTGTCCTAGTGGTGGACCTTTAGTACAGCATGCATTACCTGCGATGTTACAATTTGTTCACGATGAAAAAATTACTATCGAGAAAGTAGTCGAGAAAATGTGTCACAACCCAGCCTTATTATTTGACATAGAAAAAAGAGGTTATATAAGAGAAGGCTATAAAGCAGACCTTGTTGTCGTAGATACCAATAATCCATGGACAGTGACCAAGGAGAATGTGCTAGCAAAATGTGGCTGGTCTCCATTTGAAGGAGTAACTTTTAAAAGTCGTGTTATGCAAACCTTTGTAAATGGAGAGCTGGCATATAAGAATTTCAAAGTATCCAAAAATAAAAACGCTCAGGAACTATCATTTGTAAGATGAATAAAATAGCCGTAGTCATTTTAGTGCTTTTTACATTATCATGTTCTGATGTGGAGAAATCTCCTCAGCCAGAAAATTTGTTTTCTAAAGATAAAATGGCTGCGTTAATAACAGATTTATACCTAGTTGAGGGGGCTATTTCTTCTAATAAAGGGGCCTATCTCCAAACGGGTGTCCAGCCCAGTTCTTTTTTATATGAGAAGTATGAAATGGATAGCATTACTTTTCAGGAGAATTTGAATTATTATACAGACCGAATAGAAGAGTACCTTTTGATCATGGATGAGGTTCAAGAAAATTTTAAAACGTTACAGGATTCTCTAAACGCAAGACAGGAAAGAATTAATACAGAGGAGAAGAGGCGTGTTTCTAACAATATACCTAAGAATCGCATTAAAGAACTTGAGAAATCAGATCCTGACGAAGAACTTTAAATTAGCTCCTTTGCCTGTAAAAAGTAGCCACTCGATCAATAGCTTCCTGTACAGGCGTCAACTCAAAATTCAAGACCTTTTTAATTTTAGTATTAGAATACCTAGTTTTTGAAGTCATGGACTGCACTTTTGCCATACTTAATTGAAGTGGAAAACCGAAGAAGTTAGGAGCTTTAAGCAGGTGAGAAATCAATTTTAAAATACCGCTTTTAAGTTGAATATTGGGCTTGCGTTTCTGTAAGCTAAGAGCAATGAGATCTAACACCTCGCGATAGGTTTTATTTTCTGAAACGAGAATATACCTCTCATTTTTAAGATCACTTTCTGTAAGGTATTGCATAGCTCTTGTGACATCTCGCACATCTATAAAACCGCTGCTACCCTTGGTGTAAAATTTATTTCCAGAGGCTGTTTTACTGATCAGTTGACCAGAGCCACGTTCCCAGTTTCCTTCCCCAATGATAACACCTGGATTAATGATGATGACATCCATGTCTTCTTGATTTCCTCGCCAAGCTTCCATTTCTGCGCCAAATTTAGTAATCGCATAATCGGTATTCAGACCGTCGAGATTGAAAAAATCGTCTTCATTTACAGCTCTATTCCCCACAGCTTCGCCCAATGCTGCTATACTGCTTACATGGCAAAACTTCTTAACCCCCAGAGCGAGAGCTACATTTATCATATTTTCTGTACCGCGCATGTTGCTGTTTTTCATTTCCTCAAAAGGAAGATGATCTATAGCAGCGGCACAATGATAAACCGTTGTCACATTTTGCATGGCTATTTCTAGGCTTGGTATTTCAAGAATATCTGCTTGCTTCCATTGAAAAGTATCTACTTGGGCAGCAGCACCTTTTTCATAAGACTCAAAGATTTCCCGAGTTTTATCTAAGCTTTTCAGGTCACGATAGGTGGCGATGATGTTTTTTCCGCTTTCGCGAAAGCGGTATAACAAATGTCCCCCTACTAATCCTGTTGCCCCTGTGATTAAAATCATAGTGTAAAAATAAACAATACAAGACTTAAAAAACCTTTAAAAACACCCAAACCACATATATTTGCAGCCGTAAAACTTCAATTATGGCTTACAACTTTGTACAAGAATTAAAATGGCGTGGGATGATACATGATATCATGCCAGATACGGAAGAAATGCTTCAAAGTGAAGTTGTTTCTGGTTACATAGGTTTTGACCCTACCGCAGATTCTCTTCATATAGGAAGTCTTGTACAGATCATATTACTCATGCATTTACAGCGTGCGGGTCATAGACCTATTGCGCTGGTAGGCGGGGCGACTGGTATGATAGGTGATCCTAGTGGTAAGAGTGCCGAGCGTAATTTGCTGACTCAGGATATTCTCGATAAAAATATCGCTGGAGTAAAAAGTGTGATTGCTAGATTTATAGATTTTGAAGGTGGTGAAGAAGCTACACGTGCAAAGTTGGTCAATAATTACGACTGGATGAAAGACTTCAGTCTTATCGATTTTGCTCGCGATATAGGTAAACATATTACCGTTAATTACATGATGGCCAAAGAGTCTGTAAAAAAACGCGTGTCTGGAGAAGGAGACGGAATGAGTTTTACAGAATTTACTTACCAGTTATTCCAAGGCTATGATTACTTACATCTTTATGAAAACGAAGCTTGTAAACTTCAAATAGGTGGTTCTGACCAATGGGGAAATATAACCACAGGAACAGAATTGATAAGGCGCAAGGCGAGAGGTAAAGCTTATGCGATTACCACACCACTAGTAACAAAAGCAGATGGAACAAAATTTGGTAAAACAGAAGGTGGGAATATCTGGCTGGATACTGATAAAACAAGCGTTTATAAATTCTATCAGTTTTGGATTACAGCAACAGATGATGACGCTGTAAACTGGATCAAGATTTTTACTTTCTTAGATCAAGAAACTTGCGATGCCCTTATTGAAGAACATCAAAAAGACCCAGGTTATAGAGCTCTACAAAAACGACTTGCCGAAGAAGTAACTACTATGGTTCACGGTCAAGAGGCTTATGAAACTGCTGTAGAAGCTTCTGGAATTCTTTTTTCTAAAAAGGTAACTCCAGAGCAATGGGGTAAAATGGACCAAGCGACTTTACTAGAGATTTTTGATGGTGTGCCGCAAGTGGAAATTGACAAAGCTGCAATAGAAAACGGAGTGGATGTTGTTACTTTTATGAATGAGACTACAGGTTTCTTAAGTTCTAATGCTGAAGTGCGCAGAGCGCTTAAAGAAAACAGTTTAAGTGTCAATAAAAATAAGATCACCGAAGATAAAATGATCACAAAAGAAGATGTGATTGCTGGTAATATGATCTTGTTGCAACGCGGTAAGAAGAATTATTTTTTAGTGGTGTTGAAGTAATTCTTAGTCTTTATAAAAAACCCCTATGACTTTTTTTAAAAAGTCATAGGGGTTTCTGCCTACTGCCTACTGCCTACTGCCTTCTGCCTACTAATTTACCGCCATCAAATTACAGCCTCTAATATCTGAGTGATCAAACCTTCCTAAAACTTGAAAGCTTCCATCGGTAAAGCTTTTTCCCAGATCTTGGGTCGCTATAAAAGAACAAGAGTTGTAGTTAGCGAGGTCTATAATGTTCAATCCGCCGGTTTTACCATCTTCTATTCCTGATAGAGGATCGTTAGTGTCTCTTGTGCTTACTTTCATCCAAGGCGGCGTCGTAAAGTTGATCCCGTCACTAGCATAGGCTTGAGAAAGTAATTCGGTCATTCCATATTCGCTTTGAATACTCGCTTCTGTAAAAGCTGTTTTCAGGATATGATGCAATTCTGGTTTAACGATTTCTTTGCGCATTCCTTTCATTCCTCCGGTTTCTATAATGATCACATGATCTAACGGCATCGCATATTCTTCGGCGAGCTGTAAAAGGGCAAAAGTCACTCCTATAAGGATTACTTTTTGATGACTATTTTCAAAACTCTTCAGGACTTTAGAAAGCGCTGCGAGATCGTTGAGGTAAAAGCCGCTTTCTACTCGTTGGGACGCATTGATCCAGCGTTGTGCCATATACACTAAGGAAGAACCAGTGCGGTCTAAATAGTGAGGTAGTAATGCCAGTACGACGTAGTCCTTGATCTCACCGTAGGTTTTCTTAAAACTATGATCCAAGCTCTGATTGTAAACATCTAAGTCAGTCACTACATGTTTTGAAACAACACTGCCTGTAGTGCCACTGCTAGTGAAAGTAATTTTGACTGGTCGTTTATCGCTTACCACTGTATGCGATTTGAAAAACTGTATGGGCAGAAATGGGATCTCTTCTAGACGAGAAGCTTGAGTTTTATTAATGAGTTGACAGTACTGCTGATAAACAGCGTTTTCTCGCAATTGATAACGATAAATTTCCAAAGCCATTTTTTCAAATGCTTCACTGGAATGTATATCAAAAACGGGGAATTTCACATCGGTAATTTGACGCAAAAGTAAATAAAAAAGCACCAGGAACTGTTATCAGGCCTATGCTATCAGCCTCTAAAGTTAGATTAACCGCAAATCTAAGGAAAAGCTAGATGTTCTTTTTCCAGCACCTGGTATTACATCATTATTTGCGTTGACAAATCACCCTTTATTTGTCGCTAAAGTAAATTTGCTTCATTTTTTATAAATAGTTGGTTTTAATAAAGTGCGATCTAGGAGCGATCAGTTATTATATGAGTGCAATAATGACTTAAAACTACATGATTACTAGCGTATTACGATTTGTCTTCAAAGTTTTATGTAATCCGCTTTCGCGAAAGCAGATTACATAAATTATTTTCATAACTTCCATCTTTTAAACCACGGAGTTAACCTAAAGCTAACATGAATTTAAAATCATTGCGTAACTATCTTATTAATTTAGCCTTCTAAGCATATGAAAGAAGAAATGAAAGACGCTAAAGCCAAAATTCTATTAGTAGATGATGAGCCGGATATTCTAGAAATAGTAGGATATAATTTGAGAAACGAAGGATATCAAGTCTATACGGCTGAAAATGGTGAAGAAGCCCTCAAAAAAGCAAAAAAGAAAAAGCCAGATCTCATTATCTTAGATGTGATGATGCCAGTAATGGACGGAATCGAAGCTTGCGAGAAAATGCGTAAACTACCCGAGCTAGATGGCACCGTGATTACTTTTCTCACCGCTAGAGGAGAAGATTACTCCATGATTGCAGGTTTTGATGCAGGAGCAGATGATTATATTACTAAACCGGTAAAGCCGCGTGTTTTAGTCTCTAAAGTGAAGTCACTTTTAAGACGCAGAGAGAGTGCCGCAGCAGCCACTTCAAATATTGTAAAGTTAGGTGACCTTATCATCGATAGAGATCAATACAAAATAGTCTTTAAGAAAGAAGAAATGATATTGCCTCGCAAAGAATTTGAGTTGCTTTCCCTGCTCACTACAAAGCCAGGTAAGGTATTTAAACGAGAAGAAATTCTAGATGTAGTATGGGGTAACGAAGTCATTGTAGGAGGGCGCACTATAGATGTTCATATTAGAAAGCTGCGAGAGAAACTGGGTGATGATAGTTTTAAAACTGTCAAAGGTGTAGGTTATAAGTATGTCAAATAATACGCCGTCACAAAGAAAAAGTTACCGATTTGCCATTAGATCATCGATCTATATTACAGCTTTCCTATTTTTAATTTTATTCTTAGTTACCTTTATTGATGGGGTCCAGCTTCCTGCTCCTATTCTTTTAGGAATCACCATGGCCGGTTTTATTCTGTGTTTTGTGATTATTCAATATCGGGTGCAGCGATTTATTTACCGTCGTATCAAACGCATCTATGAAGATGTTTCACTTTTAGAATCTAGTAGTTTTGATGATCGTGAGATTGCAACAGACATGCGCACACTGAAGGAGCAAGTAGAACGATTTGCCCGAAACAAAAAAATAGAAATAGAAACGCTTCAAATACGAGAGAACTACAGGAAAGAATTCTTAGGAAATATATCTCATGAATTGAAGACTCCTTTGTTTACGGTACAAGGCTATATAGATACACTTATAGATGGCGCGCATAAGGACAAAGCCATACGGAAGAAATACCTGGAGCGAGCTCAAAAAGGGGTGGAGCGACTTACATATATTGTAAAGGATATGGATATGATCACCAGACTAGAAGTTGGCGATATGAGTCTAGATAAGGAAAACTTTGACGTCATTACCTTGGTAAAGCAGGTTTTTGATCAGTTTGAAATGAAGGCAGCAAAGAAAAATATTTCTTTAGTCTTTGATATGAAATACGATCAACCTGTTATGGTCTATGCAGACCAAGAAAGAATACTTCAAGTGATTTCAAACCTTATTGTGAACTCCATTAAATACGGGAAACAAAATGGAACCACCGAAGTAGCTGTAGAAGATCTCATCAATAATAAAGCTATTTTAAGGGTAACTGATAATGGGGAAGGAATTAAACCAGAGTTTATCCCTAGATTATTTGAACGGTTCTTTAGAGTGGATAGAACTGGGTCACGTAAAGAAGGGGGTTCTGGCTTAGGACTTGCGATCGTTAAACATATTGTAGAGGCCCATGGAGAGCGTATTTATGTAGATAGCGAGCTAGGGATAGGATCTGAATTTTCATTTACGCTAGAAAAAGTTTCTTCCAAAATCGAAGAAAGCGACCTTGAAGAAGATTGAATACTTCCCAATCCTTTATAGTGCTCTACGCGAGAGAGCATTTGTATGTGAAAATCTTCTTGATTAGCGTAGGGAACAATCCCTTTTTGATCTAACAATTCTGCGAGGTATTCTTGTTCAAACTGACCTGGGGTAGGGATAAAAAATGCTTTTTTACCCATCTTTTGTAGGTCCATAATAGTTGTATAACCACTTCTACTCAACACCATTTCTGAACGATCTAGTGCTTTTTGTAATCCATCTGTAGAAAGATAGTTGTAATAAGTAAGGCGTCCTTTTTTCTCTACCTTTTGTTCTTTTTCTACTTTACCGGCTATAAATAATACCTCTCCCTTATATGTTTTGAGCTCCGTAAGCAATCTTTTCTCTAGAATACCTCTTTGCGGTTCTGGGCCGGAGAGCAGTACCATTAGATCGTATTTTTTTTGGTAATTACCGGTATTCTTAAATCTAGAAAGAGGTCCTAAATACACTTTCTCAATTTCAAAATCGTCATTATAGGATAGTTTGCCAGAGAGGTTGTCTGGTCCATCTGCATCAGGAATCCAGCAGTAATCGTATTTTTTTATATAATGTAAGTGCAGTTGTGTACTCAACCATGTGGTGCTGCCAGATAATACTTGTAATTGATGCGTTATAATTACAGAAGGGACGAGGTTGCTGTAAAGTCCTAGCCTATTGTCAGAGATGATTCCTGAAATAGTATATTTAGGAATGATTTCTTGAAGCATCTGATGTTCATTGCGTATAGCCATCCATATTTTAGGAGAGTCTTTTAGCATTTTGAGCCTTAAATTTTGTCCTTCTTTAGCATATGATATGTCATAAGAAGGAAGTTCTATAAAGGTCTGTTTTGGGTATTCTTTTTTAAGTAGCGCTAGTGCTAGTCCATCACTAGCGATAATAGGGCGGTCTCCATTTTTAATAATTGCGTCTATAATAGGAATACACCTTGTGGCGTGACCTAACCCCCAGTTTAAAGGGGCAATCAAAATGTTTTTTGATTTTTGCATGGAGTAAATATACAATGACTTTGTAATCAGGTATATTTGTAGATATTAATTAACCTTTAAATAATTGTATTGGGAAGTAAGAATAAGCTCAAACGATTTAACGAAAACGATACATTCAAAAACGTCCTTCAGCCTTCTCGAGAAGAGGTGGTCTCTGGTTTTAAACATCAGGGAAAATGGAAGGAGTTTTTTGGAAACAATAACCCTATAACTCTGGAGTTGGGTTGTGGTAAAGGAGAATATGCTGTCGCTTTAGCGCGTAAATATCCCGAGCGCAATTTTATAGGTATAGATATTAAAGGCGCGCGTTTCTGGCGGGGAGCAAAAACGGCTCTAGAGGAAGGTCTTGATAACGTAGCTTTTATGAGGACTCAGATTGAGTTGGTGGATTTCGCTTTCGCGAAAGCGGAAATTCAAGAAATATGGATCACATTTCCAGACCCTCAAATCAAATACAAACGCACGAAGCACAGGATGACCAACCCTGAGTTTTTATCCAAATATAAACACATCTTACAACCAGACGGAGTTATGAATCTCAAAACAGACTCTGAGTTCATGCACGGTTACACCTTAGGATTATTACAAGCAAGAGGTGATGAAATCTTATATGCTCATCATGATGTTTATTCTAATACAGAGTCACCTGAAGAAGTAATAGGAACACAAACTTTTTATGAAAAACAATATTTAGAAACAGGAAAAGCAATTACTTACATCAAGTTTAAATTGAAGTAATGGTAGGATTATTACACTTGTTTTTTGGTCTTGTAATAGGGTTTGTAGGAGTTATTCCTCCAGGATTATTAAACCTTACAGCAGCTAAAATAAGTGTCAAACAAAACAGAAAAGCGGCGGTAATATTTGCTTTAGGGGCTTCTTTTGTTGTGGTAGGACAGGTTTATATAGGGGTGTTTTTTTCAAAGTTATTGAATGATAATCCAGAAACCTTGTTGCTCTTAGAACAGTTTGCGGTGATAGCTTTTGTTGGACTTTCCATTTTCTTTTTTATTAGGGCTGCTCTTGATTCTGGAACGCCAGAAGTTCAGGAGATCAACAGATCTGCAGCAAAATTATTTGCTCAGGGAATTATCTTATCCGTACTAAATATTTTTCCTATTCCATTTTATATAGGGTTCAGCTCTTTTCTAGCAGGGAGAGGACTGTTTGTTTTTACTTATCCTACTGCTCATCTTTTCATAATAGGAGCTTCCTGTGGCACATTTTTAATGCTACTGGCTTATATCAAATACGTAAAGAAATTTGCTTTTGACAGCAATACCTTTGCCCGTAAAATCAATTACATTTTAGGAGGACTCACCTTATTGATAGCCATTTTTACCATCATTAGAATATACGGATGAGCAGCAGCGACTTCTTCTTGAGAGTATACGAAGTGGTCAAGCAAATTCCTTATGGTAAAGTTACAAGTTATGGAGCTATTGCAAAAGTCCTAGGTACACCTAGAAGTAGTAGAACCGTAGGTTATGCCATGAATGCGTCGCATAGCGACTCTGAAGTTCCCGCTCACAGAGTCGTAAATCGCAATGGGGTTCTTACAGGAAAGCATCATTTTCCTGGAACTAACCTTATGCAACAGTTATTAGAAAGTGAAGGTCTTATTATTGAAGAAGATCAAATAGCAAATTTTAAAGAAAACTTCTGGGATCCAATAGAAGAACTTGGGATACAGGAATAAAAAAAGGGCCATTGAATTTCAATAGCCCTTTTTTAATAAGTTGTCAAGTGGTATTATAAATAGAAGATATATCCTACGTTGAACCACCAGATCCAGTCGTTTGCTCTGTTATTTACATTGTTAGGACTCAATCCATCCACATAGTTGCTATCCACATAGTAGTGCCACTTAGAAGAGATCAACAGATCACTTAAAGGGCCTACTTTATATCTAAAGCCTATATCTCCTGTTAAAGCAATAGCACTCCCTTGTGAGGTGTCTATACGATCTATAAAAGTTGGGTATGTAGTTATCGGGTTTCCTAAAGGTCCTAAACTACTTGTGGCTTCAGGTCTATAATTTACATAACGAGCTCCGAATCCTATATAAGGAGCTATTTTAGGCTGCCCTGATTGAAAATCTCTTATACTCAAAGGGTACCATTCGATTTGTGCGCCAGCTTCAAACACCTTCGCTTTACCTTCCATGGACCTCAGTTGTAATCCACCTAGCGATAATTTATCTGACTCTGGGCCTAAATGATTTAAAGTAGTTTCATGATAAGCAATCTCACTTCGTATTTTAAAGTGGTCATTCCAGTAGGTGTCAGCACTATAACAATCACAGTCTGCGCGATACGCAAAGTTGATGTAATGCACTATTCCAACACCTATTCCTACGTTTCCTTTGTTTGTATTAAAGTCGTAGCGCTCACCATAGTCGCTTTGAAAAGCCACTGGACCGGCAATAAAACCTAGTTCGTGAGAAAAACCTAATTGTGCATTACTAACCGTTACCATTGCAAAGAAGAGCAGGAATGTAGTAATGTATTTTTTTGAGTGCATCATTAATAATAGAACTTTTTGCTAGCGACAAATATAACAAAATGTAGTTCATACAAACATTAAACTTGAGGCATAATACCTTTAGCATTAGATGAACTACAAATTTTACCTTTGCATTGATTGTTAAAGCTAAGCTTATAAACGTAAATATATTGGTAAAAAAAACCGTAGAATACGCTATAATATTATATTTGCATCATTAACGAAAACGTTTTCTTAAAGGAACAAATTAAAGATAATGGAAAAAAACATCCAAGATTTTATCGATTTGATAAAAAGTAAGAACCCTAACGAACCAGAATTCATCCAGGCAGTGTCTGAGGTGGCTGAAGCCGTTATACCTTTTATCGAGAATAATCCCAAATATGCTAGCGATAAGCTGCTAGAACGTATGGCAGAACCAGAACGTGTCACCATGTTCCGTGTACCATGGACAGATGATAGTGGAGAAGTTCAGGTAAACAGAGGTTATCGCATTCAGATGAATAGTGCTATAGGTCCCTATAAAGGGGGATTGAGATTTCACCCTTCTGTGAATTTGAGCATTCTTAAATTTCTTGCTTTTGAGCAAGTATTTAAAAATAGCCTGACCACATTGCCTATGGGTGGTGGAAAAGGTGGTGCTGATTTTAACCCTAAAGGAAAGTCAGACCGTGAAGTGATGCGTTTTTGCCAGTCCTTTATGGTAGAGCTTCAACGCGTTATCGGTGCTGATACCGATGTGCCAGCAGGTGATATAGGTGTAGGGGGACGTGAAATAGGATTTCTTTTCGGCTACTATAAGAAACTGAGAAATGAATTTACAGGTATACTTACTGGTAAGGGACGTTCTTATGGAGGTTCATTAATACGTCCAGAAGCAACAGGTTACGGTAACGTTTATTTTGCAGAAAACATGTTGAAGACACGTGGAGAAGATGTAAAAGGAAAAACAGTTGTGATTTCTGGATCTGGAAATGTAGCACAATATGCTGCAGAGAAAATCCTTCAATTGGGGGGTAAGGTAGTTACGATGTCAGATTCTGGAGGTTATATTTACGATGCAGCTGGTATCGATGCAGATAAACTAGCATTTATAATGGATCTTAAAAACAACAAGCGTGGTCGTATTTCTGAGTATGTAGATACTTACTCAAATGCTACTTATCATGAAGGGGAGCGCCCTTGGTCTGTAAAATGTGATATCGCATTACCATGTGCTACTCAAAATGAGTTGAACGGTGACGAAGCAAAAACACTAGTTTCTAGTGGTTGTGTTTGTGTAGCTGAAGGAGCTAACATGCCTTGTACTCCAGAAGCGATAGAATATTTCTTAGAAAATAAAATTTTGTTCTCACCAGGAAAGGCATCTAATGCTGGTGGTGTTGCTACATCTGGTCTTGAAATGTCTCAAAACTCTATGCGTTACAGTTGGACTGCTGAAGAAGTAGATGGTAAACTTCACAGCATCATGAATGATATTCACGAGGCTTGTGTAACATATGGAAAAGATAAGGATGGGTTTGTAGACTATGTGAAAGGAGCAAATATTGCTGGTTTTGTTAAAGTTGCAGACGCTATGCTAGCACAAGGAATTGTGTAGTACTATAAGATGGATATAGGTTTCGCTTTCTGTTTTCTTATGGAAATAAAAGTTCAAGCAGCATTTGATTCAGTGCGTAAGCGAAATTAAAAACAATACAAACCTCTGTAAAAACTACAGAGGTTTTTTAATGCCTTAAATTAAGTTTATTTTTGTATCGATTCATCATATAATTAGGATGGACACGTTCTATACATATGAAAAAGTTATTTTTATTTATTTTACTCACTTGCAATCTCACAAACGCTCAAGATTTTAGCGACTCTTGGGAAGGTCTTTTCTCATTTACTACTATTGTAGATATTGAGGAGTCGGCAACGTCAGTTTATGCTGCCAGTGAAAATGCCGTCTTTATATATGATCTTAGTTCGAGAACATTTACCACTTTAACAACCATAAATGGATTAAGTGGCGATGAGATAAGTCAGATCCATTATAGTGAAGATAAATCGCTATTGGTGATAGGTTATGAAAACGGTTTGCTTCAAATTGTCGATCAAGATGGGGAAGTAATAGACGTAGTAGCTATCAAAGACAAACAAGTCATTCCTCCAGATAATAAAAGAATCAATGAGTTTAAGGAAAGTGGGGACCTTATTTATATTGCAACAGATTTTGGAATAGCTATTTATAATCTATCAAGACTAGAATTTGATGACACCTACTTTATAGGGGATAATGGTGCGCAAATTGAAATTTCATCAATAGAGATTTATCAAGACTTTCTTTATGCTGCGACCAGTAGCTCAGGCGTTAGAAGAGCAAGTATTACGGATCCGTTTTTAATTGATTTTATGAACTGGAGTCAGATAAATGGTTCCTTATTTAGTGAAGTCACTAGCTTTAATTCTCAGCTATTTGGACTTTCCCTTTCCAGGCAGGTTTTTCAACTGGGAACGGCCAATTTTCAGCCTACAGCAACTACTATAAATGCGGTTGCGATAGACGCTCATACAAGCGATGTGTTTTTTACAGTAGCCACACCTAACGCTATTCAGGTTTTTGATACTAATTTCGTCGAGATACTGAGCTTAACAAGCTTAGGAGGTTTCAATTACAATTTCACTCAAGCGATTAGTTTAGGTAATGATCTGTTCATAGGAACCGAAGAAAACGGAATGATTAGAGTAAATATTCAAGACCAGACCGACTTTGAATTTATTGTAGCAGATGGCCCAACTAGAAACAAGGCGTTTTCTATTACAGCCTCCCCAGATGAGTTGTGGGTGGCTTATGGAGATCACGATGAGTTGTACAATCCATTTCCGTTAGAACGATTAGGAGTGAGTCACTTAGTAGGAGAGGAAGGTTGGACTAATTTTGAAGCTGCCGATGTTTTAAATATCGCCAGTATTTCTACGATTACAATAAATCCAGATAACTCTGATGAAGTATACCTCAATTCTATGCATGATGGATTGTTAGAGTTTGCTGATGGGCTTGCCACTACTTTATACGGAATCAATAACAGCACGCTAGAAAGTATTCTTCCTCCGGCAACTGACTTTGTAAGAATCTCTAATAGTGTTTTTGACAATCAAGGGAACTTATGGAGTCTGGCAAATAAAGTTGATAACGCTCTTAATAGAAGAACTCCTTCTGGACAATGGACCAGTTTTGATGTGAGTGAAGAAGTTGCTAGTATTGCTATTGATCAAGGGATAACCCGAATAGTAGCAAATAATAACGGCACTATTTTTTTCGGTACCATTGCAAATGGTCTTGTAGGATTTGATCCTGCCACAAATCAGTTTGCAAATCTTATTGATGACGTAGGTTTAGGGAACTTAGTGAATAGTTATGTGACCACTTTGCGATTAGATTTAAGCGGACAGTTGTGGATAGGGTCTAATCAAGGGTTAAGAGTTCTCTTTAATCCCAACAGTATGTTTTCAGAAAACCCTAGTGATGCAAGATCTATAATAATAGAAGACACCAACGGAATACCACGCGAGTTGCTAGCAGATGAGGCTGTCACGGATATTGAAATAGATGGAAATAACAACAAATGGATAGCTACCGCCAGTTCTGGCGCCTTTTTATTCTCTCCTTCTGGTAGAGAAACTCTTTTTCAATTCACAACAGATAATTCACCGTTGCCTACAAATTCTGTAAACGATATAGCTATTGATGAGTCGACAGGAAAAATTTACTTTGCGACCGATAAAGGCATTGTCGCCTTTCAAGGAGAACGATCTAGTAAACCACAAGATGATTTAGAGAACGTTAGAGCTTTTCCCAATCCTGTGCGTCCAGGTTTTGATGGCAATGTTACTATTGACGGTTTAACCGACAGGGCTCGAGTAAAAATTACAGATATAGAAGGAAACCTCGTTTATGAAGCCGTTTCACAAGGAGGAAGCATTCCATGGGATACCCGAAGTTTTTCTGGCAATAAAGTAGCTTCTGGAGTATACTTTTTATTTATTTCTACTAGTGATAACATAGAAACCACCGTTTCTAAATTGATGATTGTTAGATAATGCTTGTAAAAACGCCAGCAATAGTATTATCTGCCATAAAGTATAGCGAGTCAGACCTCATTGCAAGATTATACACTAGAGAATTGGGCACGCAATCCTTTATTCTTAAAGGAATACGTAAATCTAGAAAAGGGAAATTGCGTACTTCCTTTTTCCAGCCGCTTACTCAACTAGAAATAGAAACCCAGCATAAAGGAAAAGGAACGCTGGAATACATCAAAGAGGCACGTGTTATATTCCCTTACCAAAATATACATAACGATATTGTAAAAAGCAGTATGACTCTGTTTTTTTCTGAAGTGCTGTCTCAACTCCTTACAGAGCAACAGCCAGATAAAGAGCTGTTTGAATATCTTTCGTCTGTCTTTCAATACTTAGACCAATCGGATCATGTAGCAAACTTTTCCATTAAAATACTACTGGACATGACCCTTTTTTTAGGCTTTCAACCAGATGTGACTACTTCAGGCGCTACCTACTTTAATATGTTGAATGGCAACTTTGATGAAAACGGTTTACAACCACATCATTTAACTGATGTAGAAAGTGAGCAGTTAAAAACCTTCATAGGCACGAATTTTGATGACCTTTATAAAATAAAAATGAATCGAGAACAGCGTAATGGCCTATTAAATTTGGTCGTTGAGTATTTTCAAATACATTTGCAAACTTTTAAAAAACCCAATTCGTTATCAATTTTAAAGCAACTTTTCGACCACTGAAATTAGCACCTATATTGCTTGTTCTTTTAGGCTTTTTTAGCGCCGCACAAACGGTGACGATTTTAAATAAAGTCACTCAAGAGAAGTTAGCTTCTGTAGCTGTTTATAATAAGGATAAAAGTGTCAGTGCTATCTCTGACTTTCAAGGGCAAGTTTCCTTAGATAAGTTTTCAAAATTTGACCGCATCTATTTTCAAAGTATGGCTTTTGAAACTTATGCTATTGATAAAAGAGAAATAAAAAGCCAAGGCCATCAAATCCTGATGACCCCGAGATCAGAAAAAATCAACCCTATCGTAATTTCTGCATCTAAGTTTGAACAACGCAAACAAGATATTCCTCAAAAAATCATCTCACAAAGTGCCGAAGAGGTACTTTTTAGTAACCCGCAGACCAGCGCAGACTTATTACAGCAGTCGGGCCAAGTGTATGTTCAAAAATCACAACAAGGCGGTGGAAGTCCGTTAATAAGAGGTTTTTCAACCAACAGATTATTGATCACGGTGGATGGAGTGCGTATGAATAATGCTATTTTTAGAGGCGGAAATCTTCAGAATGTAATTTCTATTGATCCTTTAAGTATTGATCACACAGAAGTAATTCTGGGTCCAGGAAGCGTTGTTTATGGCAGCGATGCGATAGGAGGGGTAATGAATTTTTACACAAAAAAACCCCAATTTGCGCTAGATTCCACTTTGTTTTCTGGTAATGCAGTTGTAAGATATGCTACCGCTAATAATGAAAACACAGCGCATTTAGATTTTAATTATGGCACAGAGAAGTTTGCTGCGGTAACTAGTATTAGTACAAATTCTTTTGGTGATTTGAATATGGGTTCTCATGGGCCAGATGAATACCTTAGAAATCAGTATGTAGATAGAATTGATGGACAGGACGCTTTAATCAATAACGATGATCCAGAAAAACAAATCCCTACAGCTTACGATCAAATCAATTTATTGCAAAAATTCAGTTACCAACCTAATCAACGTTGGGGATTTGATATGGGATTAATTTATACAGCTACTGGAAATTTCTCTAGATACGATGCGTTGACCAGATTTAGAGCTAATGGAAATCCCCGTAGCGCTCAATGGTATTACGGTCCTCAGAAATGGTTGATGGCAAATGCCAAAGCTACACATAGAGGTGATGGAAAATGGTATGATAAAGCCATATTCTCTCAGGCATATCAACAGTTTCAAGAAAGCCGAAACAACCGTTCTTTTCAAGAGCCTGATCTGTTTCAGACTAAAGAGCAAGTAGATGTCTGGACTACTTCTATTGATTTTGAAAGACGCAACAGAGAGAATAATGTGTTGTTTTACGGTACAGAATTTATTCATAATCGAGTAGGTTCTATAGGTAGCGTATTTGATATTGACACACAGCAACGAGAGGCTGCACCGAGCAGGTATCCAGATGGCTCTTCTTGGAGATCACTAGCTGCGTATGCAAATTACCAATGGAGAGTAGATTCTAAATTGGTTATACAGTCAGGGTTGCGATACAATCATATATGGTTAGATGCTCAATTTGATGACCAATTTTACGATTTCCCTTTTGAAGAGGCGCAATTGAGTACAGGTGCATTAACGGGTGCGCTTGGAGCCACATACCTCCCAGAGGAAACATGGGAGTTAAGAGCTAATTTTAGTACGGCCTTTAGAGCTCCGAATGTGGATGATATAGGTAAGATTTTTGACCCTAGCCCTGGGACTGTGATTGTTCCTAATCCAGATCTAGAATCAGAGTATTCCTATAACTCTGAGTTAGGGGTTAAAAAACGCATCAATGATCAATTCACTTTTGATATTTCTGGTTACTATACGTATTTGAAAGATGCTTTGGTTCCTAGAAATTACCAACTCAACGGTGAGGACATGATCTTGTATCAAGGAGAATTAAGTCAGGTGCAAGCCATACAAAATGCCGAAAGCAGCGTTGTTTATGGAGTAGAAATAGGAGCACAATACGAGATCAATGAGCAGTTGCGCATCTACGGCCATTACAACTGGCTCAATGGGGAACAAAAGGAATTAGATGGTTCTAAAGTGGCCGTACGCCATGTATCACCTAGTTTTGGAGATGCGCACATGGTGTATCAAAATGACCGATTCCAATGGGATGCCTTTGTGATGTTTAACGGTCAGTTTGAATTTAATGACCTGGCACCTAGCCAGCAATCTCGCCCTTATTTATATGCATTGGACAGCGAGGGTAATCCATACTCGCCTAGATGGTATACGGTCAATTTGAGATCCAGCTTTAAAATCAACGAAGATTTAACCGCTACGGCAATTTTAGAAAATATAACCGACCAGCGTTACCGCACCTATTCTTCAGGAATTGCTGCTGCTGGACGCAATCTTATTTTTTCCCTACGATATGCTTTTTAGAAATGGGTAGGTCGTATGCTCGCTTTCGCGAAAGCGGAACTCACCTAAAACTACTATTAAAGAGTCTTATAAACACATCAATTAATCATACAGCAAGTTGGCATTAGAAGTAACTCTACAAGACCAAACCTTTCAATTGCACCGCAGTGGTGCTTGCTATTGGGTGCAGCAAGATGTGATACTCCTAGCAGATGTTCACTTGGGGAAGAGCGCTCATTTCAGAAAGCATGGCATGGCCGTTCCTTCTCAAGCAGATGATAAGGAGTACGATAAACTCAACCAAATAATTGAAGAATTCCAGCCTTCTAGATTGTGGTTTTTAGGCGATTTATTTCATTCTTATAAAAATACAGAATGGCACTTTTTTGAACAATGGATGCGTTCTCAAGATATAGAAATCTCATTAATTATGGGAAATCACGATGTTATTTCTAGAGATTCTTTTGAGCAGTTGGGTATAAAAACTTATGATGTGCTTCACATGGGAGATGTATTTCTGACACATCATCCAGAAGAAATAGAAGGGAAATATAACATTGCTGGTCATATACATCCATCGGTAAAACTACAGGGCATAGGACGTCAAAAAATGAAACTTTCCTGTTTCTTTTGTACGGATTATGGAATGATATTGCCTGCTTTTGGAGACTTTACAGGTACCTACACGCTACAGCCTAAAAAGGGAAATAGAGTTTTTGCCATAGCAGATGATGAGGTGGTAGAATTAAGTTGATTGTGGTTATGAATAATACGATCAGATTAATGAGCCTTAAGTTTTTTAAATTTGACCTTATAGGCGCATTTTTATATCAGTACTATTATCTTTAGCACATGTCAAGAAAACTCACTTCCATTTTAAATTTATTAAGCGTCATCATTCTTATTGCGTGGAATGCCTATGCTAACACAGGAAATTACAATGGTAAAAGTGTTGGCGAGCTAAGTGCAGAGTATGATAATCTATTCACCCCAGCTTCATATGCCTTTTCCATTTGGGGAGTTATTTTCTTAATGTTGACGGTTTTTGGTATTTATGGAGTGTACGTTTCCTTTTCTAAAAAGCACCAGATAGAAAGGAAGGATTATAAAATTGATTTTATACCAACTACAAGCCCGTGGTTTCTTGTGGCCAATATTTTTTGTGGTTTATGGGTTGCCTTATGGTTGGATGAGCATATTGCCGCTTCTGTAGTAATGATGCTGGGAATCTTGTTTTGCTTAATAATGTGCGTACGTCAGTTGGATATGGAAATCTGGGATGCGCCATTTCCTATTATTGCTTTTGTCTGGTGGCCTTTGTGTTTGTATTCAGGTTGGATAAGTGTGGCAACTATAGCAAATATTGCTGCCTGGTTGAATGGAACCTATGAAATTGCCATAGAGACACAGGTGATGGTGACTCTCTTAATGATTGTTATCGCATTTGTGATCAACTCGCTAATGATATGGAAACGTAACATGCGCGAATTTGCCATGGTGGGCGTTTGGGCGCTTGTTGCTATATTTATTAGGTTTCAATCAGAAACAATACAGGACCCATCTAGTGCACAGTTGATCGCTTATACGTCATTAGGCCTTGCTATCGCTTTGTTTGTTCAAACTGGAGTCCACGGAGCGATGAATGCCAAAACCAATCCTGGTAAAAAATTCATGGAATGGCTTGCAGCTAGGTAATTGTGTTCTGCTTTTCTCTTGAAGCTCTTTTCAATTCTAATCGACATTTTATATATTTTTAGTAATTAACCTTGAAATAAATAGAACATTCATAAAATGGGCGTGTAATTTAATTTATCTACCTTGCCATTTCATTTTTAATGATCATCATTAAGTTTTCCAACCGGTTGCTTTAGTATAGATTACAGTTTTAATTGTAATTTTTTGATATACTTTATGCACCTAAATAAAGATAATTATTCTTTTCTTATTGATGTAATAATTTTATATGAAGTATTTTTTACTAGCCTTTATTCTATTTGCTGTCCTCTTTTCTGTACCTGCTTTCTCCCAGTCGCCTGGAGGAGTAGGTGTAAGCGATGGATTGTCTGTATGGTTGCGAGCAGATGCTGGCACTGCAAGTGCAGTAGATGGCAGTGCTACAGGAAACTGGATCGATCAATCTGGTAATTCGAATGATTATACTGTGGTTGGTACACCTAGCTTAGAAACCCAAGAGCTTAACTTTAACCCAAGTATTCAAATCATAGGTCATACAGGCTTCAATGCGCCACCAGGCGCCGCTTTATCAGCTCAAAATAGTGTGATTTTTGTTTCTAAAAAATTAGCTACTGATGTAAATGGTAGATTGTTTACGGCTAATACAGGTAATTTCTTATGGGGATATCATGATGTAAAAAGAAATTCTATTTACATTAACGGTAATCCTAATGAATATACCACAGGAATTGCAGTTGCGGGAGAAGTGCAAGACTTTCACTTATTTTCTTATTTACATAGTGGAACATCTAGTCTAGAAGCTCGTGCAGATGGTCATTCATTAAAGACGTTTACAGGACCTATAAATAGCGCTGCAGGTGCTCGGGTAGACATCAATCAAGGAAATTTTTCTGGTTCTCAAAGGTCCAATTCTCAAGTTGGAGAGTTTATAACATATGACACAGCTTTATCCATTCTTCAGCGTCAGAAAGTTGAGTCATATTTAGCTCTCAAGTATGGATTTACTTTAAATCAAGGTGTTGTCTCCAATTATATAGCTACAAACAATGTCATTTATTGGACAGGAGATGTTGCTTATCAATATGATATATTCGGTATAGGAAAGGATGACAATACTGCATTACATCAAAAAGTTTCAAAATCAACAAATAGTGATGCGATCGTTACTATTGCCACTAACGCAGATTTTACCAGTAGTAATCAAGATCCAAGTAGAGCTGATATTGTAAGCCCAATAAGTTATTTGATGGTTGGTAATAACAACGCTTCAACTGGAGTACAAACTACGGAGTTAGATGCTGCATTTACTTATACCAATGGTATAAATCGGGAATGGAAAGTTCAAACGAGTAATTTTAGTCAGACAGTAAATTTAAAGTTTGATGGTTTTTCTACAAGTTCAGGTCAAACTGTTTATTTGATTAAAAAGAATGGTGATGATGATTTTAGTACAGGTACAACTCAAGTAGGTGCTTTAGATGGTAATGGTGAAATATCTGGTATTTCCTTTAACAATAATGATTATTTCACTCTAGCTGCAGAATCCCTTGCTCCAGGTGGTGTAATAGGGGGGAATTATATGTGGTTAAGAACTGATTCTGGATTTAGTGGATCGATTTGGCAAGACACTTGGTCTTTGCATAATATGAATCAAGGAACAGTTACAAATCAACCTACCTTAATTCCGTTATCCAACAACTTTAATCCAGCAATTAGTTTTAATGGTATTTCTCAATGGATGGGAGCAGCAGACAATTTGTTTATGACAACAAATTATAGCATATATGCTGTTTATAGTACTACGGATGCTCAAGGAGCTTTATTTGCAGTAACAGGTCCTGTATCGCCTGCCGCAGGAAGTCATGATCGTCAATTTGGCATGAATGCTACAGGAAGGTTTAGCAATAGAATTTGGTCTGAACAAACTATAGTTTCTCCTAGCGCTTATAATGACGGTATACCTAAAATTTTTAATAATCGCGTTTCTAATTCAACTACTCATAATCCACTCAATGGTCAAGAGAATAATGTTAATGGTGTAACTGTTGTTTCTGGAACTAAAAATGCTTCTAATTTTAATTATGAAGGAGGTTTTGTTTTAGGCGGTCATAACGCCTGGGGGTATTTAAATGCAACACTTCAAGAATTCATCATTTTTGATAAGGATTTGACAGACATAGAGAAGAATAGAGTAGATTCCTATTTAGCCATTAAGTACGGAGTTACTTTAGGTTCTACTTCAAGTATCCTAAATTATATTGCTAGTGATGGAAGCACTGTTTTTTGGAATGGTGATGCAACCTATCAAAATAATGTTTTTGGAATAGGAAGAGATAATGATCCTGCATTACATCAAAAGGTTTCAAAATCAGTAAATAGCGGTTCAATACTAACCCTTGCTACAAGCTCAGATTTTACTAGTGCTAATCTAGACATGGCTAGAAGTGACATTCCTACGACGGGGGCTTTTTTTATGATAGGAGATAATAACGGTAACACTTCTTTATCTGCAACGGTTCTAAATTCAATTAGTCCTAACTTGTTAAGGATAAATCGTGTCTGGAAAACTCAAGATACAGGTGGCTTAAGTTGTATCAACTACCGTTTTAATACTTCTTCTTTCTCTGCTAGTGCCACTCAAGATTGGTATGTTGTTATCGCAGATAATGATACTTTTACAACTGATGTAGAAATACACTCTATAACTGTAGGAGGGAATGTTGATCTCAGTATGGATTTAGATAATGACACCACTAACTTTATAACTTTAGCAAGATTAGATAGAGATGATGTTGCTGTTTCAGATACAGGAGGTGTAGTCGGTATCAATACAGATGATCCAGCAGATAACACTTATCTAGATATTCGTGGTGGGAATAAAGGTTTGGTCATTACACGTCTTGATCAGACTGCGATAGATGGATTAACAACTGTAGAAGGTATGTTTGTTTTTAATACAACAACAAATGTATTTCAGCTTTATGATGGGACTTCATGGCGTGCATTAGGAACACCGTCTAATTCTAAATTTTGCGATTGATTATGAAAAATATATTTTTAATATTCTTCTTTATTTTTGGCATTACCTTCTGTAATGCTCAAATATTAATAGGTACAGCTACTGCTAGTAGTCCATCTGTTTCACTAGAGTTTGGTACACAACTGCGGGGCATATTATTAGAGCCTATTGATCTTCCTGTCACTGCAAATGCAGGAACAGTTGTATTTGATGATGACTCAGGAAGTTTACGTTATTTCAATGGAACAACTTGGAGTGCTCCTAAACCTGGAGGACTCACAAATACGGTAACCAGCTATACAGCGCCAGGAAACGTTATTATAAATGGTAGTGAATCTACTGCTGATGGTGTTTTTATAATTGAAGACACGAACAAGGCTATGGTTCTTCCCGTAATACCTTCTGGTAGTTTGAAAATAAAAAATCCTACTATCGGACTTATATATTATGATTCTTTCGTTAAAGCCTTAATGGTTTATAACGGCAATAGTTGGGATGCTTTTTAATAATTCAGGTCATCTATTAAAGTTAATTATCATCTTCATTAATTTATTATGATTTCTGTTTGCCCTATAATCATGTTCATTTCAGTTAAATGATTCAGTTGTTCTTGTGCAAGGATCTTTTAAGTAATAATTTCTAAAGTGCCGTTTAATATCCTCTTTGAATGATTCAAATTTTTATCTACTTCAATGTTGATATAATAATAAGATCATTTCTAATAAAGAAATCTCAATATTCTAGATAAACTTTAACTAGAACGTATCTTTGCGATCCTATTATGAGTTTTACTACTATTCAAAACCAATTTTCACAAGCAGCACCAACGCAAAGCTTGAGAGAAATCGTGGCCCAGTCCCAAGGATTGTCAACGATAAGCGGGCTCAACGGGAGTTCTATTTCCATTGTTCTTAAATCTGTTTTCAAAGATGCTGACAAGCCTTTTATGTTGATTTGCAACGACAAGGAAGAAGCTGCATTTTATTTGAACGACCTGGAAAAGATGGTTGGGGAGCAAAACGTACTCTTCTACCCTGGTAGTTACCGACGTCCGTATCAAATAGAAGAAACGGACAATGCAAACATGCTCTTGCGTGCTGAGGTGCTTAACCGTATCAACTCGCGTAAAAAGCCAGCCGTTATTGTTACTTATCCAGATGCGCTTTTTGAAAAAGTAGTCACCCGTAAGGAGTTGGAAAAGAACACGCTCAAAATTGCAGTAGGGGATCAAATATCTATTGAGTTTGCTAATGAAGTTTTGTTTGAGTATCAATTCAAACGAGTTGATTTTGTAACAGAACCTGGAGAGTTCTCCCTACGAGGAGGAATTCTAGATGTATTTTCTTTTTCCAATGACGAGCCTTATCGTATAGAATTTTTTGGAAATGAGATTGATTCCATACGCGTATTTGATGTGGAAACCCAACTCTCGAAAGAGCAAACAAAAAAAATCTCCATCATTCCTAATGTAGAAAACAAGCATTCTGAGGAAACTCGGGAGAGCTTTTTAAAATACATTTCTAATAATACGGTCATCTTCACGATGAATATGGATCTGTTATATGGTCGTATTGATTCGCTTTTCGCGAAAGCGGAACAAGTATATAACGAGTTGCAAGGTGAAGTAAGGCAGTTGACACCTCACGAAATTTTCAGCGATAGCAAGTTGATCAAAACACAGCTTAAAGAATACAATCATATAGAATTTACTACCGTACGTGGGGTAGTGGTTTATAATACCTCACCGCAGCCTAGTTTTAACAAGCAGTTTGATTTACTGATTGAAAATTTAAAGGAAAACGAGGCAGACGGATATAAAAACTTTCTTTTTTGTAGTAGTGAGCAGCAAGCCCAACGTTTTCATGACATCTTTGACGATATGAAAGCTGAGGTGCAATATGAAACAGTCGTGATGCCTCTGTATCGCGGTTTTGTAAGTCATGATTTGCGAGTGGTTTGTTATACCGATCACCAAATATTTGATCGCTACCATAAGTTTCATTTAAAGAACGGCTATGCCAAAAAGCAGGCGATCACCTTAAAGGAACTCAACATATTAGTCACTGGAGATTATGTAACACATATTGACCACGGAATTGGGAGATTTGCGGGATTACAAAAGATCGATGTGAACGGAAAAAAGCAAGAAGCGATCAAGCTTATTTATGGGGAGCGTGATATCTTATATGTTTCTATACATTCTTTACACAAAATCACCAGGTACAGCAGTAAAGACGGTAAGCCGCCTAAGGTCTATAAATTAGGAAGTCCGGCATGGAAAAAATTAAAGGCCAAGACCAAGACTAGAGTGAAGCAAATTGCTTTTGACTTGATTAAATTGTATGCCAAACGCCGTGCGCAAAAAGGATTCCAATTCGCGCCGGATGGGTATTTACAAAATGAGCTCGAAGCTAGTTTTATCTATGAAGACACTCCAGATCAAATAATTGTAACGGATGATGTAAAGAAAGATATGGAGAGCGATCGTCCTATGGATCGACTCGTTTGTGGTGATGTAGGTTTTGGAAAAACAGAAGTGGCTATAAGAGCGGCTTTCAAGGCAGCCGTTAATGGTAAGCAAGTGGCCGTGCTAGTTCCAACTACCATCCTTGCATTTCAACACGCAAAAACATTTAATGAACGACTTGCAGACCTACCTGTAAAAGTGGATTATTTAAATCGATTTAGAACCTCTAAAGAACGTAAAGGAGTCTTGGAAGGATTAGAAAATGGCTCTATTGACATTGTTATTGGCACGCATCAATTGGTGAGTAAATCTGTTGTTTTTAAAGACCTAGGATTGCTCATTATTGATGAAGAACAGAAGTTTGGTGTTGCAGTGAAAGACAAACTCAAGACACTTAAAGAAAATATAGATACGCTTACATTGACTGCTACTCCCATACCTAGAACTTTACAGTTTTCTTTAATGGCTGCACGTGACTTAAGTGTGATCAAAACACCGCCACCTAACCGACATCCCATAGAGACTAAAGTGGTACGCTTTAGTGAAGAAACCATACGCGATGCAATCAGCTATGAGATTTCTCGTGGCGGACAAGTGTTCTTTGTACACAACCGTATTGAGAACATCAAAGAAGTCGCTGGAATGATTCAGCGATCTGTTCCAGATGCAAAAATAGGTATAGGTCACGGACAGATGGAAGGAAAGAAACTAGAAAACTTGATGCTTGCTTTTATCAATGGAGAGTTTGATGTGCTGGTTTCTACTACGATTATTGAAAGTGGTTTAGATGTTCCTAACGCCAACACGATTTTCATTAATCATGCTAATAATTTTGGACTTTCGGACTTGCACCAGATGCGCGGTCGTGTAGGGCGCAGCAACAAGAAAGCTTTTTGTTACTTTATTACACCACCTTATGAGGTGATGACAGAAGATGCTAGAAAACGTATCCAAGCATTAGAAATGTTCTCAGACCTGGGTAGCGGTTTTAATATTGCTATGAAGGATCTTGAAATAAGAGGCTCAGGAGATATTTTAGGCGGCGAGCAAAGTGGATTCATCAACGAAATAGGTTTTGATACCTATCAAAAAATATTAAGTGAAGCCATCACAGAATTAAAAGAAAACGAGTTTGCTGACCTTTATGAGACCAATGATAAAGAGAAGAAGCACGTCACTGATGTCAATGTAGACTCTGATTTTGAATTGCTTTTCCCAGATGATTATATCAACTCCATTACAGAGCGTCTTGCGTTGTATTCTAAGCTTAACGAGGTACAAGACGAAAAAGCTTTAGACACCTATAAGAATGAGCTTATAGACCGGTTTGGAGAGCTTCCTGAAGAAGCAGAGAATTTACTGACTAGTGTAAGAATTAAATGGGTGGCTACCCGATTAGGATTAGAAAAGATTGTGATGAAACAAGGCAAGTTTATAGGATACTTTATCTCTGATCAACAAAGTGGTTTCTATCAAAGTGAATCTTTCTCTAGAGTATTAAAAGCGGTACAGACCAATCCTAAGGTTTTAAGGATGAAAGAAAAACAAACGCGTTCAGGATTGCGATTGCTGCTTACGGTAGAAAATGTACGAACGGTAGATAGGGTCTATGATATTTTGAATGCGATCATGCCTGTGAATGCACCAAGCATTGAGTAATTCCAACATAAATTTACGAGGTTGCAATAAAACAAAACGTTGAAACAGTTAACACATTACGATATCGAAAACAATCAAAAGCAATTTCCAATTACAATTGTTTGTGATGCTATAAGAACTCCTGAAAATATAGGTATGTGTTTTCGTGTTTCTGAAAGTTTTGGAGTTGAAAAGATATTTTTTCATGAAAAATCGCCAACTGTAGCTAATAGAATTGTCAAGAAAACAGCGAGAAATACGATGCATCAAACTGCATATGATACCTATGTTGATTTTACAGAAATCATCACTAAATTAAAACAAGAAGGTCATACGATTATAGGACTGGAAATTACTGATAAAAGCATCAATGTTCAAGATTTTGAATTCAAAAAGCATGAGAAAATCGCATTGCTTTTGGGTAGCGAAAGAAACGGAATTGAACATATAGACCTAGTAGATTATACTGTTTCTATACCAATGTTTGGCATCAACTCTAGTATGAACGTGATTCATAGTTTGGCTATATCCTTGTATGAAATTACCAATCAATTTTCAGTAAGAAGTAAGTAAGAGTAAATTTGTAAAACCTGCAATTAGAAAACCTTCAGCTGATTCTAGATAAATTTTGAAGGGTATTAAAATCATTGTGTAATTACTCATCATAAAAACGCCTGGATCAAATTAATGATCCAGGCGTTTGTGTGAATTCCACTTTCTTGATATCTGTCAGACATGTTGGGAAAGCAGAAGTAAAAAAGTGATTTATTTGATGACTACAACCACTGACTCCACGGCAATCTAGAAAGTACTACTAGAAATGCTAGGGTATAGAAAATAGCGAGCATTTTGAATTTGCCATTACTAACGATTTTCTTCTTGTGTTTGGAATAACCTATGGTCAGTAATGCGACTGCTACGATCATCATTAATGGGTGTTCTATTAACAGAAGTCTTATAGGGGAGTTGCTCATTTCAAAGCTTTCCCAACGGCCTAGATTTTCTGGTGTAAAGTATAAAGCGAGTCCTATTAACAATTGAATATGTGTTACGATAAGTCCAACCAGTGCGAGACTGAAATCTTTGTTCCCAAATTCTTTCTTACCAAAATAACCTATTATAGCGTTGATAGTAGCTATGGCTAGAATCAGTAAAAGAAGGTAAGCCCATCCAGAGTGAGCGGATTTTAAAATGCTGTACATAATGAAAAATATTTGGTTCAAAAGTACTTTAAAAACAAAGAACCCTACTCGTTTTGAGTAGGGTTCTTGATATTTATTTACATTAAAGTCCTTTCCTTTGGAAAGGATTTAGGATAGGCCTTTAGTTAAAGATATATCTAAGACCTACTTGCATTTGCCATCTTGAAGAACGAGTACCTGCGTCATCAATAATCTCTAGTCCTTCAGCAAAGTTAGGGTTGAAAGAGAATTCTGGATCAACTCCATTTCTTTCTACCTCTACAATACCTACGTTAGAACTAATAAATCTTTGCTCTCCCCAATCTTTGTTTAAGAAGTTGAAGAAGTTAAAGATGTCTAGAGAAAGTTGGAAGGTGTGTTCCTTATCATTAAAGTTCAAACTGAAATCTTGAAGAACTTTTAAATCAACGATGTGATTCCATGGTCCGCGATCTCCGTTACGTTCTGCATAATCACCACGACGCTCACTTAAATAATCGTTGCTGTCTATGTAAGCATCAAGAGCTGCCCACTGGTCTGCAGCAGATACACCGTTATTGTCTACCAAGTTGATTTCACTTTGATCTCTTGGGATATAGAACAATGCATTATCATTAGAGTCATCATTTAAGAGGTCTCTTCCTTGATAAATATAGTTGATCGTACCACCTTGTTGTCCATTGTAGAACATACCAAATGTAGTTTTAAGGTTCTCATTCCACTTTATTTCATAAGATGCGTTAGCAGAAACTCTATGTCCAAATGCAAATTCTGAATTACCTACACCAGCAGTATTTTTACCATTAACAGTTGCTACACCTCTCCATTGAGAACTGTTTTGTGAAGAAGTACCTTCAAAGACAGATTTTCCTTGCCCATAAGAGTAAGAAACCTGACCTCCAAAACCATTTTCAAAAGGTTTACTGATACTAAAAGTACCATTGTAAGACCATCCTTCGCTAGTGTTAGTAGCTAGTATAATTCTAGAGTAAGTATCATCTATTTCATCACCACGATCGTAGAATGGACGCCCATCAGCATTGTTCAATGATTCTGTTGATGGAGTAAGATTTAAGTTTTGATAAAAAACGTTGTTGATGGTCTCGTTGTACAAGAAGTCTGCACTTACAATCAATCCCCAAATATCAGTCTTTTGATCAACACCGATGTTGTACTTCATTACTTGTGGTAACTTGAAGTCTGGAGCAAATATGTCAATTTGTCCACCAACTGCACCACTACCTGGAGCAGGAGCACCGTTTAATGGCTGGTTGTTAGGGTCAGCAACAAAAGTCTGACTATCAAATGCATTAGCTTCACCTATGCTTAGTCCATTGTTGTTGTAAGCTCCACCTGGCCATACTAAAGGAATTCTTGAAGTAAAGATTCCTAAACCACCACGTATTTGAGTAGTTCTGTCACCAGTTACGTCCCAGTTAAAACCAGCACGTGGAGAAACATGTACCTGACTCTTAATTTTCTTACCAACTCTTGCACCTTCTAAATCGTAACCTTGTGCTTCAAGTAGCCCAACGGTTCTGTTATTGAAGTCGTCATTTACTGCTCCATTTTCAAAGAAAGGAACATCAAAACGAACACCATAAGTTAATTTAAAATTATCAGCGATACTCCATTGATCTTGAGCGTAAAGACCTAATTGAGAATATTGAAAAGAAGCTGCTGCATTTTGAATATCATCTCCAGAAGTTCCTGCTGGATCAACTAAAGAGTAAGAATGAAAATAAGAATCTGCAAGAGCGTCATTTGAAGCGTCATTGTCAAAGTACGTATTGAAGTCTGCAAGAGAGTTAAAAGTATATTGACCAAAATTTTGTCTTACAAATACGTTTCTGATGTCATAGTTTTCAAAGTTACCTCCGAAAGTCATATTGTGAGCTCCTTTAGAAACTTCAAAATTGTTGGTAACAGTAAAGATGTTTTGCTCAAGAATGTTAGCTGTTGAGAAGGCTTCTGAACCAAAAGTAATACGACCATCACCATCATTGATTTGTACTCTTGGGAAAGGATTTCCTAGAGGATCACGGTTGTCATTTACAGAAGTATAACTAATAATTAAATTGTTAGATAAGTTTCTACCATTAGTAGTGTTCCATTCTAGAGTAGAGAAGTTTGTCTCAGATGGGAAAAAGATACCAGCGTTAGCAAAGTTGATGTTTCTGTTATTACTTTGGCTAGGAGAAATAGATTCACCCTTTACATAATTGTGCTTTGCAGTAATACTGTTCTTATCATCAATGTTATAGTCTAACTTGACAGTGAACTTTTCACTATTTAACTCTGTAATAGTGTTTTCATACCCACCAGGATTGTAACCAAATGTGTTGATGATGTTGTCCCTTAATGTGTTGATATCAGCTATACTGCTATCTCCATTATAAAGATCAGAGTCAAATGGTCTAGGCTCTTGTTCTCTTTGAACCTCTGCATTTACGAAGAAGAACAATTTATCTTTGATGATAGGTCCTCCTACGCGTACACCATAAAGGTTTGCAGTAAAGTCATCTAATTTCTCACGGTTGTCTTCACTGATTCCTACTGGAGTCTTTCCAGCAAGATCTTGATTACGTGTGTAGAAATAAGCACTTCCTTTTACTTCATTAGTACCAGAACGAGTAATCGCGTTGATAGCACCACCTGTAAAACCAGATTGTCTTACGTCAAAAGGAGCAACGTTTACTTGAAAAGATTCGATGGCATCGATGGAGATAGGATTCACACCTATTTGACCACCATTAGTACCAGAGCCAGCAAGACCAAAAACATCATTGTTTACCGCACCATCAATAAAGATAGAGTTGTAACGGTTGTTTTGACCAGCAATGGAAATCGCTCCACCCTCAGAAACCTGAGCTTGAGGAGTTTTTCTTAAGAAATCACCTATTCCTCTAGTTACAGAAGGCATGGTATTGATTTCACGTTGAGAGATGTTAGTTTCTGTTCCTGTTTTACCAGAATCAAATATTCCATCTCTTACTGCATTAATTACTACAGCGTCAAGAGCATTAGATTCATCTGTCAGCGTCAAACTGATTCTTTCAGATTCTCCTAATTGAAGAAAGATGTTTTCAAACTTTTCTTCTCTCTTACCTATGTAAGAAATGGTAATCGTGTAAGGTCCACCTACACGCATGTTTGAAATACGGTAATAACCTTCTATGTCAGTAGAAGTTCCGTAATTAGTTCCTGTAGGGCCATGTAATGCGACAATGGTTGCTCCTAGAAGAGGTTCTTGGGCTGTATCTATGGTTTCCATAATACGACCGTTAATGCTTGAGGTAGTAACCTGCGCACTAACTGCGATGCAGCTTAAGAAAAGCCCAATTGCAAATAAAGTGTGTAATGTTCTGTTCATTTCAGAATTAGTTTAGTTTGATGATGCAAAAATACACGTAAAACCAGTAAACCAATATTAAGCTAACATTAAGAAGTGAACAGCTTATTAACGTTAATTAACTGAAAAACAATAAATTAATTATTAAGAGTAAAATATTTTTGTAAAAGAGCACTCGTACTGGCGTCGTGTTTGTCAGATTTGGAGTCTTCAATATCGGTCAGAATAGCATCAGCTAAGACCTTCCCTAATTCTACTCCCCATTGATCATAACTGTAGATGTTCCAGATCACTCCTTCTACAAATATTTTGTGTTCATACATAGCTACTAGCTTACCTAAACTTTGTGGAGTAAGCTCGTCTACTAATATGGTAGTCGTAGGTTTATTTCCTTCAAAGACCTTAAAAGGAACCAGTTGGTCGATTTCGGTTTGTGATTTTCCTGAGGAGGCTAAATCTTGAGCGGCTTCTTGACTTGTTTTCCCATTCATCAAAGCTTCTGTTTGTGCAAAGAAATTTGCCATAAGTTTGTTTTGATGGTCTGGGTGGTTGTATTTCGTTTTCGCGAAAGCGATAAATTGAGCAGGAATCAATTTAGTTCCTTGATGTATCAATTGAAAAAAGGCATGTTGTGAGTTGGTACCTGGTTCTCCCCATACGATGTTCCCAGTTTCATAATCCACGCGATTTCCATTGCGGTCTGTACTCTTACCGTTACTTTCCATAATGGCTTGCTGTAGATAAGCTGGAAGTCTATGAAGGTATTGAGTGTAGGGTATTACAGCTTCACTTTGCGCTTTAAAAAAGTTGTTGTACCATATCGTGAGTAAGGCTAACTGGACAGGAATGTTTTTATCAAAAGAGGTATTCCTGAAATGGGTGTCCATATCATGCGCACCATCAAGCAAACCTTGAAAATTTTTAGAGCCTATTCCTAAGGCAACAGACATACCTACTGTACTCCACAAAGAAAAACGGCCACCTACCCAATCAAACATAGGGAAGATATTTTCTTTATCAATTCCAAAATCCACGGCGCGTTGTACATTGCTACTTACTGCAATAAAGTGCTTTGCTATCGCTGAGGCACCTACTTTATTAGTAAACCAATTTCTAATAGTTGTTGAGTTAGTAAGTGTTTCTTGTGTTCCAAAAGACTTAGAAACGATCACAAATAATGTTGTTTCTGGTTGGATCTTTTTTAAGGTTTCTTCCACGTGATCTCCTTCTATGTTAGAGACAAAATGAAGGCTAAGTTCATTTTTATAAGCCTGCATGGCTTCATAGATCATCTCAGGTCCCAGATCGCTACCGCCTATTCCTATATTTACAACGGTATCAAACTTCTTTCCGTTTGCAGCAGTAATCTCTCCGTTATTTACGGCATCTACAAAAGCAAACATTTTCTTCTTGCTTTCAATCGCTGCTGTTACGTTTTCACCTACTTGAGTGCTGATGTCATTGGTGCGTAATGCAGTATGTAAAACCGCACGATTTTCAGTCACATTTATTTTCTCGCCATTAAAATACGATTCTATGGCTTCTGTAAGATGACATTCGTTAGCGAGGTCCACTAATTTTTGTTGTGTTTCTTTAAGAATCAAGTTTTTAGAAAGGTCTACATAAAAATCTCCTTCTTTTATGGTCAGCTCTTTTGCACGATCAGGATTATTTTGAAAGGCTTCTTTTAGGTTGAAATTTTTTGCTGTTTTATAATGATCTGCGAGCGCTTTCCATGCCGCGGTAGAAGTAGGGTTGATGTTTTTCATGATACTAGGGGGTCTAAAAAGATCTTGGAGTAATACAGATGGTGGTGAGGGAATGGTTTAAATAATAGGGTTGCTTTTTTTGAAAGGCAATTGATCTATTTCTACTTGTAATGGAGCCACAAACTGAAGGTATTCCTTCATTTTTGCTTGAGGTAAAGGCTCCGCACTAGGTAAGTTTTGTTTGTAGGGGTCGACTTGTCTTCCATTGACCCAAAATCGATAACAAACATGAGGTCCCGTAGCTAGTCCTGTGCTTCCTACAGTTCCTATAATCTGTCCTTGTTTTACACGCTGTCCTACTTTTACCTTGCGCTTGGTCATGTGAAGGTATTGAGTAGAGTAGGTGCCGCTGTGTTTTATTTTTACATAATTACCATTACCGCCAGTATAGCCAGATTTAGTAACTGTTCCATTTGCAGTGGCAACGATAGGAGTTCCATAGCCTGCGGCATAATCAGTTCCTTTGTGTGCTTTCCATCTTTTTTGAACTGGATGAAATCTTCTTTTCGTAAATCTGGAAGAAATTCTGGAATAGTTTACAGGAGCTTTTAGGAAAAAACTTCGTAGTGTTTTACCTTTTTCATCATAGTAATCGCTCATTTGAGTCACCGTATCTGTCGTGTACTCAAAGGCATAAAAGGGCGTTTGATCAGTTTCAAAAACAGCAGCTTCTATAGATTCTATCCCTGCAAAAATAGAGTCGTTAATGTAGCGTTCATTGTAAATCATCTTAAAGCGATCTCCTTTTTGAAGTTTAAAGAAATCTATGGACCATCTATAGATGTCAGATAGTTCATATATAGCACTTATACCTAAGCCCTCCTCCTGCATTGCTTCAGATAATGTCGAGTTAATGATACCACTCGCCGTTTTTCTTTTAAAGGAAATAGGGTGCTTATCTTTATAAGCTGCTAGGGTGTCGTTAAAATTAACCACTACATAATCCATTTTACTAAGCTCGTAAATAAAGGCTTCAGGAGTGCGAAGGCTATCTCTTCTTTTTAAAATCTTAAAGGGTTTGCCAGCTTGTATTCTGCGTAAATCGTAAATTTCATTGAGTCTATTTGCTGTTTGGTAAGCACTTTGCCCTTTGACAATATGATTGACGATTAAATCATTGAAAGTCGCACCGTCTTTAACCGTGTCTGCAACGATTTCATATTCATTGAGGTCAAAACCATACTTCATCAAAGGTACCAATGTCTTAGGAGTGGTCTCAACGACTTTATTTATGGGTGTTTCTGTATTGTTTTTACAAGCCGTAAAGCTCATTGCGAGTGCTATGCCGGCGATGAAATATTTATTCATCATTTATTTTGTGTTTAATGCGTGATCTACCCATTGTTTCCCCCAGTTCTCGTGCTCCTCTTGCGTCCATAGCGATGGGAAGAAAGAGATTTTTTGAAAGCTAGGTGGTAGAAATTCTTTCCAGTTGGTTCCTCCAGTTGCTTTTACTGCTTCCCCCTCTTTACGCAAATACCTATGTGCGGCTCCCATATGCATGAGCAACCAGTTGATGTTTGCGTTTTGGTCTAATCTACGCAACGCATCTTGAAGCTCTTGTGTTTGTTCTTCTTTTGGTAATGCAAGATAGCGCTGATTTAAATTAGTGTGTTCTACTTCTTTTGTAATTCTTAAAAATCTAGGAGTGTAACGCTTTTCAAACTGCTTTAGTGTGAGCGTTTTTTCTCCAGTATTCATATCAATACCTCCTTTTTTCCAGTAGATATTTTCAAATAATTCTTTTTGTGTGTGGTTTTTTTCGCTTTCGCGAAAGCGAGACCTAACAGAAGGATGAACTAAATTAATTAAATCACTGCTATAGAATTCTATCATTCTAAACTGAGCGCTCTGGAATCCACTTGCAGGAAGTAAAGACATTCTGAATTTAAGAAATTGGTGGCGTTCCATTCCTTGAATCATCACTTCAAAGGAGTTGATTAAAACGGTATAATACCTATTGATACGTTTTATTTTCTCTTCAAAGAACGCAGCAGTAAGCGTTGTGCTTTCTATAATCTGCATTTGTTCATGAATGATCAATTTGAAATACAATTCTGTAATCTGATGATAGCTTATAAATATCATCTCGTCAGGAAACTCTGTATAGGGTAATTGCAGACTTAGCAAGGTGTCTAATCTAATATAATCCCAGTAAGTGGTATAGGTATCGTAGAGCAGTCCATCTAAGTATGAAAGCATGTCCTGGCCAGAATTTTTAAACTTATCCTCTAGCAATTTAATGCGTTGGGCAATCTCTGGGCTGATTTCTTCGGACATGGGATTCATTTAAAATGACTCGCAAAAGTAAGGAACCTTGCGGTTTCTATCAATTCTTAGAGCCATAGTCTTAACTATATTTAACCTAAAAACAATGAGGTCTTATTTTATTTATTGTCAAGGCTTTAAAAGCGCTAATTATCTGCTATAATCTGGAAGGAATGCTTAAGTCCTTTAAAAGATTGTAAATCAGCGGTTAGCGATCCTACAGCGAGTTTTGCTTTTATTCTCAGGGGTATTTTATTAGCATCTTTTGAGATCCAAACGGTAAGGCTTTCTTCTTCTTTAAATACGCGACCTGACTGCACGTAAGGTCTAAATTTTAGGGAAGCGACTTGACCAAACTTTGTTTTTACGATTTCTTCACCTAAATATTTCAATTTAAATTCGAAATTCTCTTTGTCAAAAAACATAGGTAAAGTGAATTCATCTCCTAACTGAAGCGTTTCAATGTCTACCATGTTTCTTAAATGATAAAAAGCACTGATCATATCTTGAGTATATGGCTCAATGTTAACGATCGTTTCTTCTTTATTCTTTTTATCGTTCACTAAAGCAGTGCCGGCTTCATGATCAAAGTCTATCTGTATATCTTTAGTGTGTCCACCTTCGTCTATTTCACGTATAAAACGATATGGTTTTACCGTTTCACGATCTATATAAGTTTCATAATTATCATCTACTTTAAAGAAGAGGTGAAGTAATCCAGTAGATTTCCCTTTTCCTTTAATGTGATAAACTGGTCTTCCTTTAAGTCTTGCTTTACTCACTTTGAGCTCTGCATAGCTGGCATTAAATACACCGTAGTGAATTCTGAATTTAAACCACTCTCCATCTTCAAAGGCTAGTTGCTCTGTGGCGCCTGTTGATACAGTCCCTGGAGTAAAAGCTGTAGTTGTTGCAAAAACAGCTATCATTAAAAAAATGATCTTTTTCATATCTATAAGAGTTGATCGTGAATTAGTACCACTATCTTCTATTGCAAAGTCTATTCCAAAATGATAACTGACTCACTATCATTTTATTATAAAGTACCTCGTAAAGCCTGTTCTCTTTCTATTGCTTCAAACAGTGCTTTAAAGTTTCCCACTCCAAAAGATTGTGCTCCTTTGCGCTGTATCACTTCTATAAACATAGTCGGTCGGTCGACAACAGTCTTAGTGAATAGTTGTAATAAATATCCTTCTTCATCTCTATCTATAAGGATACCGTGCTCTTTCAACACTTCTACATCTTCGTCTATTTCTCCTACACGTTCTATAAGATCGTCGTAATATTCTTCGGGAACGTAAAGAAATTCTACACCTCGGTCTCTCATTGCGCTTACGGTAGCAACAATATCATCGGTAGCAACGGCAATATGTTGTACACCAGGACCATTATAAAAATCTAGGTACTCTTCAATTTGTGATTTCTTCTTTCCTTTGGCAGGCTCATTGATTGGGAACTTCACTCTACCGTTCCCGTTACTCATCACTTTGCTCATCAAGGCAGTGTATTCTGTTGCAATATCATCATCTGCAAAGGAAATGATTTGTGCAAAGCCCATAACTTCTCCATAGAATTTACACCAGGTATTCATTTCATCCCATCCTACATTTCCTACCATATGGTCTATAAACTTAAGGCCTACGGGTTCTGGGTTGTAATGAGATTCCCATTTTTTAAATCCAGGAAGGAAGAGCCCCTTGTAGTTTTTACGCTCTATAAACATGTGAACGGTTTCTCCGTAGGTGTAGATCCCAGACTTTACAACTTCACCATGTTCGTCTTGTTCTACGGTAGGCTCTAGGTATGGCTTAGCGCCTCTTTTAGTAGTTTCTTCAAATGCTTTTCTAGCATCTTCTACCCATAGAGCTATTACTTTCACTCCGTCACCGTGAATGTTGATGTGCTCGTTGAGTTCTCCGTCCTTTACTATAGGTGTTGTAAGAACGAGTCTTATTTTACCTTGTTTTAACACATAAGAAACCCGGTCTTTAAGGCCAGTCTCAAGACCAGCATAAGCTTCTGATTGAAAGCCAAAAGCGGTTTTATAAAAATGAGCACTTTGTTTGGCATTACCTACATACAATTCTACATAATCAGTTCCTAGAAGTGGAAGAAAGTCTTCGGCTTCTTTAAAAAGCTTCTTAAGTGAATACTCGGTGTTTTGTAGATCTTTTAGGTTTTTGATATCTGCTGGCATAATGTATTTTTTAATTGATTAAATAAAGGATTTTAGTAGGGGTAAGAGACATCTTTGCTACCACATGGCTCTTAAGTGAGGTGTTATGTCTATCCTTTTAAAAATCATAATTTTTTATTTTTGAGAAGTTCCTTCGGTTATTAGCTCTTCTATTGGTACTACTGCATCAGTTTTTGTTTCTATTGAATCTAGTTCATCATCATCGTACTTCCGTTTCTTCAGATTCTTCTTCAGAATCCCAAGTGTGATTTTCTTACAATATTAAATTAATCCAACCAGCTTTTATGATAACTGTCGTCTGCAATTTCTAATCCTTCTTTAGTAACCATTAAAGGTTTAAACGTATCTACCATAACGGCTAGTTCTTCTGTCTTTGTTTTTCCGATACTTTTTTCAACAGTTCCTGGGTGTGGCCCGTGGGGTATTCCAGCAGGATGTAAACTGATGTGTCCAGCCGCAATATCGTTGCGACTCATAAAATCTCCATCTACATAATAAAGTACTTCATCGCTATCAATATTGCTATGATTATAAGGTGCGGGAATGCTATTCGGGTGGTAATCGTATAATCGAGGCACAAAACTACAAACCACAAAAGCGTCTGTTTCAAAAGTTTGATGCACTGGTGGCGGCTGATGAATGCGTCCAGTTATAGGTTCAAAATCATGAATAGAAAAAGCATACGGGAAATTGTAACCGTCGTATCCAACGACGTCAAAAGGGTGTGATGCATAGACCATGTCAAAAATATCGTCTTGCTTTTTTACTTTTATTAAAAACTCACCTTTTTCGTCATGTGTTTCTAGAGTTTCGGGTCTTCTCAAGTCTCGTTCACAGTAAGGGGCATGTTCTAACAATTGACCAAACCAATTTCTATAGCGTTTAGGAGTATAAATGGGACGTCTACTCTCCACAATAAAAAGCCTGTTATCAGTAGTGTCAAAATCAATTTTATAAATAATACCTCTAGGTATCAATAAGTAATCGCCGTATTTAAAATCTAAATTTCCTAAATGAGTACGCAGTGTCCCCGTCCCTCTATGAACAAAAAGCAATTCGTCTGCATCGCTATTTTTATAGAAATAATTCTCAGTAGATTCTTGTGGTGCAGCAAGGATAATGGCCACGTCACTATTTATCAAAACGGTTTTACGACTTTCTAAATAGTCGGCTTCGGGTTGTATTTGAAAGCCTTTAAGACGGTAAGATTTAAGGTGGTTTTTCAGTGCTATTTCTGGTTTGACACTGTATTGATTTTTAATCTCTTTAACCATAGTAGGTCGGTACATATGGTAAGAGTTTGTGGACATCCCTTCAAAACCTATGGTTCCAAAAAGTTGTTCTGAATAAAGAGAACCATCGGGTTTTCTAAATTGCGTGTGTCTTTTGGGTGGTATTTTACCCAGTTTATGGTAAAAAGGCATAGCTAGAAATTAAATCTCTCAAATTTCGGGAATTCTTTAGACCATTCCATGATTAAATGCTATTATTTAATTTTTTAATCGTCGGCATGCCTTGATTTGTTGTTCAATACCTTATTAATTTTGCTTTTTTACAACAACTAGTAAGGTATCAGTATACATTTAAAAAAAGCAGAAAGGCTTTATCAAAATTTAAAACCGATATTCACAAATACCTGTCCGTCTTTCTGTTGTGGAGAGAAGCTGTATTTTAATTCTAACGGACCTAAAAAGGTTTCTATACCATAACCAATGGCATAACCAGTATACCTTGCATTACTGAACCAGTCAGATTGTTCAAATAAATTGTCTTGTGTGTTTGCAAAATTAGCACTGAACACCACATGATTCTTCTTGAATACTTCATAATCTGCTTCAAAAAGCACCTTAATCATGGAGCCGCCACTAATACTTATAAAATCATATCCATAAAACGGAATAAGATTATTGATCCTGCGGGAGCCATATCCTCCTAAGAAAAAATCCATTGCAGAGTTGTCCGTATCACCTATTGTAATTCCTATATGCGCAGCTCCCCGAAGGGTAAAATTACCAAAACGCTCTGCATGACCTACTTCTACTTGCGCGATAGAGAATTCTTTAAACCGCTCCCCAAATTCGGTATTGAATGCATATAAGTGAAAATCACCTTCTACCTTCCATCCAGAAGAGGGAAAAAGGGCATTGTCATAAGAGTCGACGAGTATCTTACCATAAACACTTCCCATACTCCCGTCTGAGAAATCGGTTGCGTCGTTAGTAGGGTTACCGGTGATCAAGGTTTCTGTAAAAACATGGAGCGACTTTACTTCAACTCCTGCAACAAAATTCACCGATTCATTAATCCTTGTCTGTAAAAAGCCTTGTTGTGTCCAGTCTCTATATTGTAACCTAAGGCTGTTCACACTTAGCGGTGCCAAGTTGATGACATCTTCTACAAAAGCGGCACTTACGTCTTGTTCAAATTTTACAAATTCACTGTGCAAGCCTATGGACCAGTAACGGCCTTTATCGATATAATAATCAAAATTGTACCTGAGATTATCTCCTATGATGGCATCCACCGATATAATATCGTTATCAAAAAAAACATTTTTCCGAGCTAGATTGATAAGTGCCGCACTGCGCAACAGTTCATCATAGTGAAGCCCCAGTCGTAAATAATTACGTACATCGCTTTCAACTAAATCTATTTCTAATATGGAGCCACCATTGTCTGCGATGATTTCATAATTGATTTTAGTAAAATTATCAGTTGCTTGTAAATTATTGAAACCACTACTCAAATCTTTATAAGCCACCATTCCGGGTGTTTTCACTTTAAACCTACCTACAATAAAAGCTCTGGTATAATTATTATTTCCCTTTACATTGATCTTGTTGAGATAAATACTGTCCACAGTTTTGACTATTAATTCTGGTCTGGAATAGTTATCAAAGACTAAGCTTTTAAGTTGGGCTGCATGTTCTCTAGCCGCTTCTTCTCCTTTTTGAATTATCTCTCTTCCTTGGTCAAAAGAGACTACAGTATAGGCTGCTATATCAGGGGTGATATAGACATCTGTTTGAGGCGCTTTTGCCTTCATGTCATTAATCGTACGGAAATTATTGATCTGCGAAAGTATATCTAGTGCACTACGCAATTCCTGTAGTGATTTTAAATCGTCCTGCACATCTACACCTATAATAATGTCCATGCCGCGTTCTTTCAATTTGTCTATAGGATAATTGTCGGTAACACCTCCGTCTATAAGCAGCTGGCCGTCTATTTCTACAGGTGCAAAAAGGGAAGGTAGCGCACCACTAGCATTTACAGCTTTTGGTAAATACCCTCTATCTAGTACTACTTCTTCACCAGTAGTAATGTCTGTAGCGATACATAAAAAAGGAATAGGTAGTTTGCTAAAATCATCTGTATCTTTAACATGAGACAGCAATCTTGAAAGCAAGTCATAGATGTTTTGGCCTTTACTCAAAGAGGAGGGAAGCAATACTTTAAAATCTTTAAAAGGCAAAGTTACCGCATAGCGTTCATTGCTTCTGCGTTCATAATAGGATTTTGAATTACGGGGTATATCGTCAGAAATGATCTTGTCAAAATCAATAATATTAAAAATAGAATCGATCTGTTTGCCTGTATATCCAGAGGCATAAAGAGATCCTACGATCGCTCCCATGCTCGTTCCTGCCACGTAGTCCACCTTTATCCCAAGCGAATCAATAATTTTCAAAGTTCCTATATGAGCCAGTCCTTTTGCACCACCACCAGAAAGCACCAGTCCTATTTTTGGTCTAGAGGTAGGTTCGTTCTCTTGCGCTTGAAGATGATTCGCTTTCGCGAAAGCGAGAACGATTAAAAACAAAAGGAACCTACTCTTCTTCATCTTTATAAAAATCTATAATTTTTTGAGCTTTAGAAACCCCTACAACTTCAGCCAGCTCTTTTTTAGTTGCTACCTTAACGCGTTTAACGCTTCTAAAGTACTTGAGTAAATCTACCACCGTCTTTTCTCCTATTCCAGGAATCTCGTCTAGTTCGGTTTCAATAGCTTGTTTACTGCGTTTGTTTCTATGATGTGTGATTCCAAAACGGTGCGCTTCATTACGCATTTGCTGAATGACTTTTAAGGTTTCAGAACGTTTATCTAGGTATAAAGGTACAGGATCGTTAGGATAAAAAAGCTCTTCCAGTCTTTTTGCAATTCCTATTATAGGTATTCTACCTCTTAATCCCAGTCGTTCTAAGGCAGTAACGCCACTGGAAAGTTGTCCTTTCCCACCATCAACAATAATCAGTTGAGGTAAGGGCTGGTCTTCTTCTAGCAACCTGCGGTACCTTCTGTAAACGACCTCTTCCATACTTGCAAAATCATCTGGTCCTTCAACTGTTTTTATATTGAAATTTCGGTACTCTTTTTTACTGGGTTTACCATTTTTGAACACTACACATGCCGCAACAGGGTTGGTTCCTTGAATATTTGAATTGTCAAAACACTCCAGATGTCTAGGTTCTTCATCCAGGTGTAAGTCGGCTTTCATCTGGATCATAAGCCTGTTGGTATGTCGGTCTGGATCTACAATTTTAATAGTTTTGAACTGTTCCTGTCTAAAGAATTTGGCATTGCGTTCTGATAAATCAACCACTCGTTTTTTGTCTCCTAGTTTAGGTACGGTTACTTTGAGATTTTCTCCTAGTTCTACCTCAAATTGCGTGTAAACCTCTGTTGATTGGGAATCAAATCTATTGCGCAATTCTACAATGGCGAGTTCTAGCAATTGCTTGTCATCTTCATCCAGTTGTTTTTTTAGTTCCATGGTATGCGAGCGTGTGATTGCTCCATGATTGATTTGAAGATAATTCACATAACCAGCCGCTTCATCACTTACTATTGTAAAGATATCTACGTTAGAAATATTAGGGTTGACTACGGTAGACTTGGCTTGGTATCTCGTAAGGATTTCTAGCTTCTCTTTTAATTGCTGTGCTTCTTCAAACTCCATGTTGACTGCATGGGCTTGCATCAACTCTGTAAAGTAAGAAACGGCTTCCTTAAAATCCCCTTTTACAATTCCTCTTATGGCTTCTATACTGCGGTTGTATGCTACTTCATGTTGCAACCCAGTGCAAGGACCTTTACAATTACCTATATGGTATTCTAGGCACAATTTAAACTTGCCCTCATTAATTTTGTCTTGTTGTAAATCGTAATTACAAGTGCGTATGGGATACAGCGTTTTTACTAATTCCAGCAAAGTTCTTACGGTTCTAACACTGGTATAAGGGCCGAAATATTCACTGCCGTCTTTGATCATTTTACGAGTTAGAAAAACCCGTGGGAAACGTTCTTTTTTAATCACCAGCCAGGGGTAAGTTTTATCATCGCGCAGCATGATATTGTACCGCGGGTTGCGACTTTTAATCAAGCTGTTTTCTAATAGCAGCGCATCAGTTTCTGTGTCTACCACTATATGTTCAATACGGTGGATGTTTTTCACCATCGTTCGGATGCGGAAACTGTCGTGGCTTTTTGTAAAGTAAGACGAAACTCGATTTTTGAGCTTTTTTGCTTTTCCTACATAGAGCAACTTGTCTTTTTTGTCAAAATACAAATAGACTCCCGGAGAAAGCGGCAAGGTTTTGATTTGAACCTCTAAAGGTGGTGATTCCATAGCTCAGTAAAGATAGGGATTATGGTGATCTGGCTTTCTATTTTTTAATATTACTTTATAGCAAACCATGCTTAAACTAAAGCAGAATAGTTGACAGCACAAAGCCTGTGTGCCACTAATAAAGATACCTCTTTGATCTTCAAAAGTTTAATTTGAAGGTGTACACTAGCTATTTTGGTGCGGTTATCTTAAATTGCGGGCTCATTCAGTTACGAAGTCATTAATGAAAGTGTATCCTTTGAAATTCGAGCCTGTTTTTCACTATCGTATTTGGGGTGGAGAAAAGCTCAAAACAGATTTTAATAAAAATTATGATCAAGAATCCATAGGAGAGTCTTGGGAAATAAGCGCAGTGCCTGGAAGTGAAACTCTAGTAAAGCAAGGATTGTACAAAGGAAAAACAATCAATGAGCTTATAGAGTTATTTAAAGCTGATTTTCTAGGAGAAGAAGTTTTCCATCAGTACGGTGGGGAATTTCCCTTACTTATCAAATTTATAGACGCAAAAAAACCACTTTCTATTCAAGTACACCCCAGTGATGAACTTGCTAGAGAACGACACAATTCCTTTGGTAAAAATGAGATGTGGTATATCATGCCATCTTATGAAGATGCTGTGATCACCGTAGGTTTTAAGAAACAACTGGATCAACATTCTTATCAAGAATATCTTGAAAACAATACTATTACCGAAGTTTTAAATGAATTTCCAGTAAAAGCAGGAGACGCTTTTTACATTCCTACAGGAAGAGTTCATGCGATAGGTGCTGGAGTCGTGCTTGCTGAGATCCAGCAATCTTCTGATGTTACTTACCGCATTTATGACTACGACCGCAAAGATGCAAAAACAGGAAAAACTAGAGAGCTTCATACTGAAATGGCGTTGGAGGCCATTGACTTTGAACTTCAAGATAAATACCATACCGAATACACAAGAAAAAAGAACCAAGCTAATGAGTTGATCAATTCTCCTTATTTTAAAACCAATTTTTTAAAGATAAAAGGAGAGCAAGAACGGGACCTATCTCAAATCAATTCGTTTATCATATATATGTGCGTAAAAGGAAGTGCTTTTTTGCTTTATGAAAACGAGTCTTACGCGATCAATCAAGGAGAATGTCTTTTATTGCCAGCGGGAATAGACAAGGTGTTGTTCCAGGCCACTTCTACACAGCTTATTGAGATTTACTTGTAAAATAAACAAACATTATGTCCAGCTTTAAAGAACTTACGAATAGCGATACTCCCGTATTAATAGACTTTTTTGCCACTTGGTGCGGTCCTTGTCAAACCATGATGCCTGTTCTAGAACAACTAAAAGAGGACTTAGGAGATCAGGTGCGTATTCTTAAAATTGACGTGGACAAAAACAAAGCTCTCGCTACAAAATTCTCTATCAGAGGCGTGCCTGCGTTCCTGATTTTTAAAAACGGTAAACAAGTCTGGAAAGGCGCTGGCGTGCAACCTCTTCATGAATTGAAAGCTCAGATTGAAAAAGCCTCATAGCTTCGTATTCATTCTACAGGTTTGTTTTTGATAGATTCCTTAATCTAAGTATCTTTAGGATCTAGTTTGGAATATACCTAACAACTGTACTCATGAAAATAACACGCAACATCACTTTTTGGATCATTGTTCTACTAAATTCCTTAGGATCAAATGCACAAGAATTTGAAGGTTCTTGGACCGGAGGAATTCAAGGAATGCCACTCGTATTTGAAATTTCAAATACAGATGATGTGTATACGGCAAAAATGCAAAGCCCTTCACAATCTAAAACTTTCCTGCCTATGGATGCCGCAACTATAGAAGGAAGTAAAATCACCCTAGTGCTCAATGCCTATAAAATTAAATATGAAGGCGAACTTAAAGGAGGTAAAATCATAGGGGCCTTTACTCAAGGAGGTTTTTCTGCAGAGATGAATTTAGAGAAGAAAGACTACGTAGAAGTAAAACCCAACAGGCCTCAAGAGCCTAAAGCCCCTTTCCCTTATAAGGTAGAAGAAGTCTTATTTATCAATCCAAAAGCAAACAACATCAAATTAGCAGGTACATTAACATTGCCTTCAGAAGCTAAGAATCCGCCGGTGGCGATTCTGATTTCTGGCTCTGGCCCTCAAGATAGAAATGAGGAGTTATTAGGCCACAAACCCTTTTTAGTACTTGCAGATTACTTAACTAGAAACGGAATAGCCGTGTTGAGATACGATGACCGTGGTGTAGCAGCATCTGAAGGAATACAGAAAGATGCTACTAGTGCCGATTTTGCTACCGACGTAGAAGCGGCGGTGAACTATCTCAAGACTCGTAAGGATATCAATAAAAAACAAATAGGACTTATAGGGCATAGTGAAGGTGGTTTGATCGCACCTATAGTGATTGCAAACAATAAAAAAGACGTGGCCTTCTTTGTTTCACTTGCAGGAACAGGTTTGCGAGGGGATCAAGTACTCTTACCACAAATGAGAAAAGGAGCAGCGCTTCAAGGCGCACCAGAAAAGGAGCTGAATTTTGAAATGAACTTAATGGATCAATTATTCCAAAAGGTTTTAGCGTCTAAAAACGCTACAAACCAAGCGCTTCAACAAGAACTTAAAATAATGATGACTGCTGCAGCAACTAAAGCGCCTGATGCGTTGCAGTCTAAATATTCAGCGCAATATATAACAGAGGTAAGCAAGCAATTTTCCGGCAACTGGATGCGTTTCTTTTTAACATATGATCCTGCTATTAATTTGGAAAAAGTAAGCTGCCCGGTTTTGGCAATCAACGGCTCTTTAGATTATCAAGTGATTCCTGAAATCAACTTATCTGGTATGAAATCCGCTTTCGCGAAAGCGGGAAACAAAGACGTCACCTTAAAAACACTACCAGGGCTCAACCATTTATTTCAAAATGCAACAACTGGAAGTGGTGTAGAATACGATCAGATAGAAGAAACCTTTGATCCAGAGACCTTGCAGCTTATAGCAAGCTGGATTAATAAACGGTTTAATTAATAGGTAGCCACTAACGCCAGATATCCTTTACAGAAGTAGCGGTTCGTTTTAAGACGTATAGCTGTCATTTCTGACCATTAATAGAGACTCAACTAAAAACAGAATAATGTCGAACTATTTATTCCTGCTTATATTTTCAATCCCGATTTATACTATGTCACAAACTACTGAAAAATCTACCGCTTTAAACGTGCTCGGCACTGCATTAGAATCTTGCTGCAATGACCCCATGACGGGTTACTGGAGGGATGGTTTTTGTCGTACGGCAAATGAAGATCAAGGGACTCATGTTGTTTGTGCAGTCATGACAGAGGAATTTCTAGAGTATACTAAGTCAAAAGGGAACGACCTTACTCGTGCTATTCCTGCTTACCAGTTTCCTGGTTTAAAGCCGGGAGATAAATGGTGCTTGTGCATTTTAAGATGGTTAGAAGCTGAAAAAGCTGGTGTAGCTCCTATGGTGGCACTAGCTTCTACAGATGACAAAGCGCTAGAGTATACGACTTTAGAAATGTTGAAGAAATATAAGGTAGATGAGTAGAGGCTTTGTAAGAGAAGGAGATCAAGAAGAACCAGTAGTCATCCCCCAGAGGGCGGTGTTGCCTGACCATGTGATCAATTATGTCACGCCCAGTGGCATGAACCAATTAAGAGAAGAACTAGATGCCTTAGAAAATGATTTTGCAGGAATTGCGGTAGAAGATGAGAAGGAAAGAAGACGCGAGCAAACTTTAGTTCTTGGAAAGATAAAATTACTCAAAGAGCGAATAAACTCAGCTCGTCCCATTCTTTTAGAAGAGCAACCGCAAGATGAAATACGTTTTGGCGCCACGGTGAAAGTTAAAAATTTAAACTTAACGACATATCAGGTGCTGACCATTACAGGAGTAGATGAAGCAAATGTAGCTCAGGGAAAAATAGCTTTTACCACGCCTATCGCCCGAGCGATCATAGGGGCAAAAGCAGGAGATACTGTAGATTTTAAATTAGGAGGCGAGAACAGGCCGCTTCACATAGAATACATCAAATACGGGAGTAATACTTAAATTATTGGAGATAGCACCCAGTTCACTTTTTTATTTTAAAATAGCAGTTGATGCCGCAATCGATACGGGACTAAAGCGGTATAATGATTATCTATTCCTTTTATTTAGAATGATTTTTAATTACGAACTCTGAGTAGTACCTTTGTGGGACTATTTATTATTTAAAATAGGCTTGAAATAATTGCAATGATATCAAGTCCGAATGAAATAGAAAAGCAACCTGCTTGCTGAAGAGCGCGGTTGTACTTGGATATGGAACTGCCGGAGATAGCATCGAATTATAAGGTATACTTGAAATGATGAACAGAATAATACTCTAAAATTCAAAATGAAAATAGAAAAGAAAGACGTTTTTAAAGCTTTGGAAACCATTTCGGTTCCAGGGGAAGGAAAAAACATGGTAGAAAGCGGTGCAATTAAAAATGTACTTGTTTTTGGAGATGAGGTAGTAGTTGATGTAACGATCAATAATCACAGTCTGCAAGCAAAGAAAAAAACAGAGGTTTCTATCCTACAGGCGATTCATAGAGAAGTCTATGAAAAAGCACAGATCAAGGTAAACCTTAAAGTAGAAGCGCCAGAAACGGCCGATAAGAAACCAGAGATCAAAGGAAAAGCCATTCCAGGTATTGATAATATTATTGCAATAGCATCTGGTAAAGGTGGGGTAGGTAAATCTACGGTTACAGCAAATATTGCCGTAACTCTTGCAAAAATGGGCTTTAAAGTGGGTCTTCTGGATGCAGATATTTACGGTCCTAGTGCCACTATTATGTTTGACATTGTAAATGAAAAGCCACTTTCTGTAAATGTCGATGGTAAATCAAAAATGAAGCCGGTCGAAAGTTATGGAGTAAAAGTACTTTCTATAGGGTTCTTTACACAACCAGATCAGGCAGTCGTATGGCGTGGACCAATGGCCTCAAAAGCATTGAATCAAATGATTTTTGATGCGGCTTGGGGAGACCTTGATTTTTTAGTTGTTGACTTGCCACCAGGAACAGGGGATATTCACTTGAGTATTATGCAGTCCTTACCCTTAACAGGTGCGGTAGTAGTTTCTACACCTCAAACGGTCGCACTAGCTGATGCACGCAAGGGAGTTGCGATGTTCCAACAAGAAAGTATCAATGTTCCTGTTTTAGGAATTATTGAGAACATGGCTTATTTCTCACCGCCAGAATTACCAGAAAATAAATATCATATTTTTGGTAAAGACGGAGCAAGAAATCTCGCTGAAGATTTAGACATTCCTTTTTTAGGTGAATTGCCATTGATACAATCCATAAGAGAAGCAGGGGATGCAGGGCGACCAGCAGCAATGCAGGAGGGCACAGACATTGAAAAAGCATTTATTGAAATCACTAAAAAAGTAGTTTCAGAAACGGTTCGTAGAAATGATGCCTTGCCACCTACACAAGCAATTAAAATTACAACTATGGCAGGTTGTAGTGCAGTAAATAAAAAATAATGATGACAGGAGAAGAGTTGGCAGCCGCAGTAGAAGCTGGATTACAGGAGATCAGACCTTTTTTACAAAGAGATAAAGGAGATATAGAATTGGTTTCTATAGATCAAGATAAGTTTGTAGAAGTCCGTCTGCTAGGCAGCTGTGTGGGGTGTCATGTCAATCAAATGACTCTTAAATCTGGTGTGGAACTCACGATCAAAAAATACGCTCCACAAATAGAAACTGTGACAGATATTTCTGGGAAAACCTTAGAAGAAGATAATATAGAGCTGTGATAGAGTCAGTGATACATATAAAAAAAAGCCGATTCTTAAGAATCGGCTTTTTTGTTTGGGTTTAAACCAATTCTAATGTTGACGAATGGATCTGTTCTAATATGCCGTCAAATAATGTAATTCTAGATTCTAGGGCTTCTTTAGAAACTTCAGCTGCTTCTTGCCATTTTATAGGGTCGTCTCCGCAGAGCATGGCCACCATTTTATGTGCCATAGGTCCGTGCTCATCGCCATCTAATTCAATATGTCTGTCAAAATAATAGGTGATCGGTTCCAGATCAGTTGCTATTTGTGTTGTTGCTAACCCGCTAAGGATCTCTGTAAACATTTCAGGAATCAGGTCTTCTCTACCGTAAGTAAAAGCGGCTGCAATCTCGTGATCTTTTCCTCTGTTGATGATGCTAAAGGTGGATGTCAGGAACTGTTTGATATGTGAAGCTAATGTTGAGCTCTCAATCTTTTCAAGGATTTGATCGGACTGAGATAATTTTGTAATATCACTTTGAGCCTTGTCTGTAGCAACTCCTGCAGCATTCATCGCATTAAGGTACATTTCATAATGGCTCATTCTGTTGCCATGTTGATCTCTATCTGTTTCTTCAGCGAGTACGATCTCATTAATGAGGTATCTCAGATCAGGATTTCCTTTTGGTATCCATGGAGTATCAGTGCAGGTTAGCGAATTCTGTAAGGCTTTTAATAGGGACATAAAGTCCCATACTGCATAGACATGAGAAGACATAAATATTCTTAGATCTTCATCAGTTTTTATTTGAGAGTAGAGTTCATGATGCAATAATCGTTTACGCACCTCACTGATTTGACTGGATATGGTATTCTCTTTCATAACTGCTTGTTAGGTTACAAAAATAAACACAGGAGCAGTACCTTTCATTTTAAAAAGATAGAATTAATAAAGGATTAACTTCATCAGTGATTTTTATCAATTTAGAGTTAAAAAGGGTGAAAATTTAAATACTTTATCGACTGGCTATTTGTAGCAGTAATAGAATAAAATAAAACAGAAGGTACTAGCTATTTCCCTAAGAGTTGAGCTCTAAAAAAAAATCCTTTTAATTGCTTAAAAGGATTTGATAGGGATATGTATAAGTTAAGGTCTACTTAAAGGCATTCTCACCAGTAATGTCTAGTCCAGTGATGAGCAGGTGTATGTCATGAGTACCTTCATAAGTGATGACACTTTCTAAGTTCATCATGTGACGCATGATGCTGTATTCTCCAGTAATTCCCATACCACCTAAAATTTGTCGCGCTTCACGAGCAATTTTAATGGCCATATCTACATTGTTACGTTTTGCCATAGAGATCTGAGCTGAGGTGGCACGATCTTCATTTTTAAGCTGTCCTAAACGCAAAGCGAGTAATTGTGCTTTGGTGATTTCGGTAATCATTTCGGCAAGTTTCTTTTGTTGCAATTGGAAAGCAGCAATAGGCTTACCAAACTGTATGCGTTGCTTAGCATATCTCAAGGCCGTATCATAACAATCCATTGCGGCTCCTATGGCTCCCCAAGCTATTCCAAAACGAGCCGAATCTAAACATCCTAATGGTGCTCCTAATCCAGATTTGTTAGGTAAAATATTGCTTTTAGGTACTTTGACATCTTGAAAGATCAACTCCCCAGTTGCACTAGCTCTTAAAGACCATTTGTTGTGTGTTTCTGGAGTTGTAAACCCTTCCATACCACGTTCAACAATAATTCCATGTATGCGTCCCTCTTCATTTTTTGCCCATACGACAGCAACATCACAAAAAGGGCTGTTAGAAATCCAAAGTTTTGCGCCATTAAGAATGACATGCTCTCCGTCACCAGCATCTTTATAATTAGTGGTCATCCCGCTAGGGTTAGAACCGTGATCGGGCTCTGTAAGGCCAAAAGATCCCATGAACTCACCGCTAGCAAGTTTAGGAAGAAATTTTTGACGTTGTTCTTCACTACCGTATTTCCAAATAGGATACATCACTAGAGAAGATTGCACAGAAGCTGTGGATCTTACACCACTATCACCGCGCTCGATCTCTTGCATGATCAATCCGTAAGAAATTTGATCCAGTCCAGCACCGCCGTATTCCTCAGGAATATACGGTCCAAAAGCTCCGATAGAAGCCAAGCCTGGAATAATGCTCTTAGGGAATTTTGCGTCTTGCGCTGCCTGCTCTATAATAGGGGATACGTCACGCTTTACCCATGCACGGGCAGCATCGCGTATCATTTTATGTTCTTCGGTTAAAAGGTCGTCCAGGTTATAATAATCTGGTGCTTCAAATAAATCTGGTTTCATTCTTTAAATGTTAAATACAAAACTATAAATATAAAATTTAAAGGTTTTGTTATTAGAGTAATTTGGTCGTAAAAATAATTGATTCTTAAGGAATCAGGCCTAATTATTTTTAATCTTTCAATCGATTGCGAGTCGTTTTTGTAGGTGCCTTAATAAAGTCGATCTACAAAGCTTTATTTGATTGCGTAAAAGTTACATTTTTAAGTAAAAGTCTTTTGTAAGACCTATGTAATCTTCAGTATAATCGTGTCTTGATTTTTCAATGACCAGAGTTTCTATTGTAGCAATGGCAGGCTTGTTTTGCACGCTTTCGCGAAAGCGAAATTCCATCAAACATCTTTTTACTTTACTGTCTTCAGTGCCTTTAACATATGTCGTGTGCACTGGCTCTAACTGAAAATGAGAAGTTATTTCTAAAAAATGTTTTTCTCGATCTTTAGGAATAATGCAGGCAAAAGTTCCATCCTTTTCCAGTAATTGATAAACCCCATATACCAGTTCTTCAAATGGTAAGGCGTCATCAAATCTTGCCTGCTGGCGTTTTTCCTCTATCTGTCCAGTATTCTTGACACTGACGGCATCATAAAAGGGTGGGTTGCTCACAATGAGATCGTAACGTTCTTCTACTTCTTCATAAAACTCTTGGAATGTCGCATGAAAACAAAATAAGCGATCACCCCACGGACTGTTTTCAAAGTTCTCTGTTGCTTGCTCGTAGGCATCTACATCTATTTCTAGTGCTTCTATATTGGAGTTGGCAAATCTTTGTGCGAGCATTAAAGAAATAACTCCGGTGCCACTTCCTATATCAAGGATGGTTCTAGGTTCTTGATGAGTGGTTGCCCAGGCGCCTAATAAAACACCGTCAGTACCTATTTTTTGAGCACATCGATCTTGAGCTACGGTAAATTCTTTGAATTTGAATAGGCTCATGATAAAAAGTAATTCATAAAGTTTAAGAAAGATATAGTTCTATCAATCCGTCTGGTGTGGTAACTGTAACGGTCTTCTGTTCCCGGTCTACTTGATTAATAAAATGATCATTGATCGGAATCAGCATTTCATCTCCGTTATGATCTACTATAAAAAGGGCTTGAGTCGTCATGTCGTTGATACCTGTAATGGTACCTATCTCGCCATGATTGGTATCTATGATCTTATAATTGATGACTTCATGGAAGTAAAATTTATTCCCTTCTAGTTTAGGAAGAAAGGAAAGAGGTAGATAAAGGTCTCTTTTCATCATTGCGTCTGCTGCAGCTTCATCATCTATATCTTCTATTTTTATTCTAAGAAGAAGTGATTTGTGCAACTGACTAGATTCAATAAAAAATGGAACCAAATTTTTACCGATCTCGATAAAAACTGATTCCATTTCTGTAAAAAGCTCTGGTTCGTCTGTGTCTAGTTTAACTAGTAACTCCCCTTTAAAGCTAAATTTATTAACAACAGTACCTACGTAAAAACATTTTTCTTTACGCATGACTTTGTTTTTTACTCTTCTTCTTCTGTTGCATCAGCACTCTCAGCAGCTGGTTCTTCAACTACTTCTGGAGTATTTGCTGCGATACGAGCTTCATTTACTGCTTTTTCAGCTTCTAGAGCTTTTGCAGCCATTGCGTCAGCATCTGCTTGAAGACCTGATGCCTTACCGGAGATCTTACCTTCTTTTTCAGATAACCATGCATTGAATTTCTCCTCAGCTTGTTCTTCAGTAAATGCGCCTTTAAGCACACCACCTTTAAGGTGTTTCTTCATCATCACACCTTTGTAACTTAATAAGTTACGCGCTGTGTCTGTAGGTTGTGCACCATTTTCTAACCAAGTTACAGTTCCATCTACATCGAGATTCACTGTTGCTGGGTTAGTGTTAGGGTTATAAGTACCTAATTTTTCAAGATATTTACCATCTCTTTTTGAACGCGCATCTGCTGCAACGATCCAATAAAATGGTTTTCCTTTTTTACCGTGTCTTTGTAATCTAATTTTTACTGGCATAACTATTAAAGTTTATGGGTGCCCGACCCTGATTATTAATTTGAGATTGCAAAAATATCATTTATTTAATAATATACAGCATATGTTTATATTTTATTTACATTTGTTGCAACACATAATTTATTCTATGAAACTGATTAGTAAATACTTGTTGATTGCCCTTGCTGTCATCTCTTTTGGATCTTGTTCTGAAAATTTAGAAGATGATAACACACCTGCGATTCAAGCGGTACGTAATGGAGAGTTTTTTAAGTCTGCGCAAATGAGTGCTACTGTAAATGCAGATGGAACACTTTCTGTAGTAGGACAAAACCCACTAGAAACACTAGAGTTTAACTTGGATGGTGATGGCGTAGGCTTATATAGGTTTGGCGCAGGTTCCCAAAGTGAGGCTATTTATACCTTTAATGGTTCAGCTCCTTTTTCTTCTAATTTAGGAAATGGAAATGGAGAATTACGACTTACCTCAGTAAACACTCAAAGTGGTGTTACTGGAACTTTTAGTTTTGTGAGTTACTTAGCAAATAATGCCGACTCTCTTTATATGAGAAAAGGTGTTATTTTTCAAGTGCCCTTTGGTGGTGCATTAGGAACAGGTGGAGGTGGATCTTCTACGGACAGCTTTAATGCTAATGTAGACGGTGTTGCCCTTAATCCTCAAACAGTAGCGGGTGTGGATTCTTCTGGAACCATCTTAGTAAATGGTGCCAACAGCTCAGCGGCGATAACATTAAGTTTCCCAGGCACCATAACCCCTGGTTCCTATGCGTTTGCTTCTAGTGGTGATTACACTGCTACTTATACGACTAGCGGTGGTGCTAGTGCCATTTCTGTAACGGGTACTTTAGAAATTTTAACAGCAGATACTGCTGCAAATACGGTTTCCGGAACTTTTGATTTTGTGACCGGCCCTCCAAATAATTTTGATATCACCAATGGAACATTTAGTGTTTCCTATTGATAATAACCTCTATTTTTAAAAAAAAAGCCTTGATGTCACTATCAAGGCTTTTTTTTACGGCTTTAAATACATCTTTTTGCCTTTATAATCTATAATCGCTTTTGCAGCGATCAAGAAGTCGGCCCCTAATAATCCTTGGATAGAACGCATTCCTTCTGTTTTGAGTGCTGTATTGATAAAGCTCATATCCATACTTAACAAGGTTACATCTTCATCTGACCAATCGCTCAATTCTAAGGTATTGTGATGAGAAATACGTGGTCGTAGAGAACCACTAGCCGTTCCTATTTGTCGGTCCATAAATTCTGTTTCTAGTTGGAATTCTTTATACATGGCTTGGTTCACGCAGGTGGCACTGGCACCTGTATCTATAATAAACCTTCCCGGATGACCGTTTATGGATGCTTTGGCAACTATATGACCGCTTTTTGAAGCCACTCTGATATGGTGCGCTATATAGCCCTGGGAGAGAAGTAATTTTTTAAGCGATGCCATGAAATAGTTTTAAGAGGTAAATATAATTCTGCTTTTGTAGCTCAACAAGTGCGGCATGAACTTCTTTTAAAAAAGAAAGCGTAACAAGTGCATCACAAACTTCTTTTAAAAAAGGGAAAGCATGCCTGTTTCAATCCTTATTTTTGCCTTATGATTTTGACAGATACACACACGCATTTATACAGCGAGGCTTTTGATGAGGACCAAGAGGCGATGATACAACGAGCTCTTGACGCTGGAGTAGAACGTTTTTTTGTACCAGCCATAGACGCGAGCTATACTGATGCGATGCTGAGTCTTAAAAAGAAATATCCTGCGCAAGTTCATTTAATGTGTGGTTTACACCCTACACATGTAAAGGAAAATTACAAAGAAGAGCTCGCTCACGCGGCAGAAATGCTACAAAAGGAGCCTTATGTAGCAGTAGGCGAAATAGGGATGGATCTGTATTGGGACAAGAGTTTTAAATCGCAACAACAAGAGGCTTTTCACACTCAAATACAGTGGTCTATAGATAAGAAGTTGCCTATCGCGATTCACTGTAGGGAAGCATTTGACGAAGTGTTTGAGGTACTAGACGATTATCAAGGGACCGCACTTCATGGCATATTTCATTGTTTTACTGGCAACTTAGAACAAGCACAACGCGCGATAGACTTAAAAATGAAATTAGGAATAGGTGGTGTGGTTACTTTTAAGAACGGTAAAATAGATCAGTTTCTAGATCAAATCCCGCTTTCTGAAATTGTATTAGAAACAGATGCTCCTTATCTTGCGCCAGTCCCTTACCGAGGTAAACGCAATGAAAGCGCCTATTTGATTCAGGTAGCCAAGAAATTAGCCAGCATTTATAACAAAGACTTAAAAGAAATTGCCGAAATCACAACTTTAAATTCGCGCCAAGTCTTCGGAATATAAAAAGGAGATCATTACATTTGTTTTTATACCCAAAAAGATTTGAATAGATACGACGACATACGGTTTTTTAATGACGCTGAAGTACAAATAGCGCTTCAGAGCGCAGTGCGTCACCCCATGATAAAATCACTTTTCCAGTACACGTTTAAAGACATGGACTACGAAGAGGCAAAAAAGATTATACTCTCTTGTAAGTCCATCAATGATTTTCAGCGGGATGTGATTTGTAGAACGGTAGAGACCGTGCTAGCAGAATCCAGTGCTGGGCTTACTACTTCAGGTTTTGATCAGTTAGATCCTAAAAAGAGTTACCTCTATATTTCCAACCATCGGGACATTGTTCTAGACACTTCCTTGATCAACCTCACCCTTTTTAATAAAGGCTTGATAAGAACAGCAAGTGCTATAGGAGATAACTTGGTACAGCGTCCTTTTGTAAACGCACTCAGTCGTCTCACTCGTAATTTTATAGTCAAAAGAGGAGTAAGTCCTAGGGAGATTTTAATGAGTAGCAAGAAGCTCAGCGAGTACATCAAGTCCTTAATTCAAGAAGACAATAGAAGTGTATGGGTAGCGCAACGTCAAGGTCGTACTAAAGATGGTAACG
>TARA_R110000751_G_scaffold2018_14_pt1 | contig 97746 bp, 86 predicted proteins | sample TARA_R110000751 | Tara Oceans TARA_R110000751 (sample SAMEA4398001) | marine metagenome | biome: Polar Biome; feature: [MES] marine water layer (ENVO:01000295) within the mesopelagic zone...; material: water (ENVO:00002006), including particulate matter (ENVO:01000060) such as...... | reverse complement strand
AGGCGGGCGCGGCGCGAGCCGGAATCTCGGCATTCGACCAGCGCCAGTTTGCCGCCAGCTCGAACGAACCGTCTTCGTCGGGTACGAGCAGGATGCCCGACGGACTGTCGGTGATATCCGCCAGCGCTTTCACCGTACGTTCCTGCAGGCTGATATTGTCGAAGCCGGTGGTGCCGATCGTATCGGTAAAGCGAATCCACTCGTTGCGATAGTCGTAGCGGTGCTTGAACAGGTGCTTGATCGCAGTGACGCGCAGCCATCCGCGCAGCCGATCCGACGGGAGCCAGATCAGCGCCAATGCGCTGGCAGTGATGATCAGGCCCACCTGCGTCATCCGCGCGAGATCGCCCGTGAGCATGTCGAGCCAGCGGGCGAGCCCCAGCATCAGGCCGAGATAGCCCCCGATCACCAGCAGCGAGAGAAAGCGGAAGGTCACCGCTCGCGATGGACGGAATTCGAGATCAGGCGACCGGCTGTTGAAGCCCAGCGCGAACGGGACCGCCACCAAGGCGGCAGCCACCCCGCGTAACGCGGCGAGTTCACCCGGCAACGCACCGGTGATGTAGCCGATCGTAAAGTAATTGAGATCGAAGGCCCACATCCCGGCCAGCGCAGCCGCGTTCCAGCGCAGGATCTGGCGCGAAGATGCCGCGGCACCGGCATAGAGATTATGCAGCAACACCAGCGCGCCCACCGAAACCATCACGCGGAACAGCGCTGCTGTTTCGAAAGTCAGCGCGGTCAGTTCGGGCGTCACCGCATAGCGCCGCGCGATCAGCAGCAGGACGAATTGCAGTACCTCGACAAAGCCTAGGGCGAAGACCGCCGGACGGACCAGTCGCAGCGTCTCGTCGCGCCCATCATTGGCGAACAGGCGGAAGAGCATGAACAGCCACGCGAGATTGCGCGCAATCTCGGTTAGTTCGACGATCGGCCGCCCCGGCTCGAAACTGGCCGCGGCGAAGCACCAGTTCGCAGTCAGCGCCAGCGCGACGACTGCCGGCGTACGGTCGGCGCGCAGCGAATCGCCTTTGCGCCCGATCCAGATCGCCGCCAGCGCGCAGATGACCGCGCCGATCGAATAGGCGATATAGGAAAAGCTTGCGATCCAGCCCATCAGCGCGCTCCTTCAGGCCAGATGATCACCCGCGCGGTCTGCAGCAGGATGATGATGTCGAGGAAGGGCGTGTAGTTCTTGGCATAATACAGGTCGTATTCGAGCTTCTGGCGCGAATCCTCGACGCTGGCGCCATAGGGATAATTGATCTGTGCCCAACCGGTGATGCCGGGTTTGACCATGTGCCGTTCGGCATAAAAGGGCAGTTCCTTCTCGAGATCGACCACGAAAGCGGGCACTTCGGGCCGCGGGCCAACGAAACTCATCTCCCCCTTCAGCACGCTCCATACCTGCGGCAGTTCGTCGATGCGCACAGTGCGGATCAGGCGGCCCACCCGGGTAATGCGCGGATCGTCCTTATCCGCCCATCTTGCCCCATCCGCCTCGGCGTCGGTGCGCATCGAGCGCAGTTTGACCAGCGTGAACTCCTGGCCATAGAGCCCGACCCGGGTCTGGCGGAAGAAGGCGGGCCCCTTGCTTTCCAGCTTCACCAATATGGCGAAGATCGCCACCAGCGGCAGACCGACGATCAGGATCACCAGGCTGACGAGAATGTCGAACAGGCGTTTGCCGATGCTCGACAATCGCCGCCCGGATGAAAACCCATCAGAAAAGATCAGCCAGCTGGGATTGAGCGTATCCAGGTCGACACGGCCTAGTTCGCGCTCGAGGAAACTGGAGAAATCGCTGACCATGACGCCCTTGGTCTTGACCCTGAGGAGGTCCTTGAGCGGGAGCGAATTGCGGCGTTCCTGGAGCGCCAGGACCACTTCGGTCGCCCCCACCCGTTCGACGAACCGGCCAAGGTCCGAAATCGATTCACGCGGGACGGCGGTGGCGATGGTCGGTTCCGATTCCCCCATTGCGACAAAGGCACCGACAGCAAAGCCGCTATCGGCGCGGCGCGAAAGCCGCTCCAGCCGCTCCGCCCGCGCACCCGCGCCAAGCACGAGGATGGTCCGGCGGAATGCCTCGACGCCCAGCATCCTGCTGCCAAGAAGCCGGTTGGCGATGAGCACGACAATCGCAATGCCCATCGCGTAGAGCAGGACCGAGCGCCACAGCGCCGAGCCGGGCAGAAAAAAGTTCATCAATGAGATCGCCAGCACGCCGAGGCTGACCGCGACCAGCAGCCGCGCGGTAGCGAAGCGCATCGATCGCAATGCCTCGGGGCCATAGGTCCCGACCGCGATCATCGCCAGCCAGATCACCCCGGCAAAGCCGCCGATTTCGAGCACACGATCCGAGAACTGACCGGCACTGATCCCGATCTGCGCAACGCGCAGTCGCCACGCCGCCTCGCCCGCGAGCGAAAGCAGCATGAGATCGATCAGGGAAAGCAGCACGACATTGTAGGAGATGTAGTGCTTGAACAGGCGGATCATTCAGTCCGGCTCGCGAATTGCTGGTGTCGGAAACCTTGACTAGCAGACAGGGATGAACCGTCGGTAAATTTTACACTTGCACGACAAAGGGCGAGGAACCCTCAAGCTCCCCGCCCTTCCGTTGTCGCTACTGCAATTTAGTTCGTGACGGCTTCTTCCACCGCCTCGCCCGTATTCTGAGCGGCTTCGCCCACCTGGTTGGCGGCCTGGCCGACTTCATTGGCAGCGCCCGCAATGGCATTGTCCTTGGTCACTTCGGCACTGCTCATCTGGTTGATGAAGAGGAAGCCGACGATGGCGACGCCGAGCACCAGGAGGATCAGCACCCAATTGGTACCGCCCCGGCGGCCTTCACCGTCCGCGACGACCGTATGCGTCGTATGGGTGTTGCCTGCGGCATCGGTGGTTTCGGTAATCCGTTCTTCTGTCATAATCGTGGCCCCTGCGACTGTAATGAGCTGAAAACGCGGTCAATCCGTTCGCGGTTCCCCGCAAATGGGCGAATGGCGCTCAATCGGACGCGAATTCGAACGGCGTAACGCCGCGGCGCGCCGTATCGAAGGCAAGCTTGCGGCCCGCCGGGGGCAGCGATCGCTGGCTACACCCGACCCGGTGACACCGGGCACACCCGGGACCGATCGGCTGGGCATCGTCGGGCCGCAGTGAAATCCCCCGTGCCTGTGCGAGATCGGCGGCAAGTACCGCTTCGATCCCCACCGCCACGACGAACTGCGCTTCTCCGGGTGCGCCGCTGCCCTCGACCGTGCGCGCCATGGTCAGCCACCCGCCGTCGCGGTCGCCCGAATTGTCGAGCGCAACGAACTGCACCTGCAAATCGCCTGCGCGATCAAAGGCGCGATGGGCGTGCCACAGCGGGCAACTGGCATCGGATTCAACGAACAGCGCGGTGCTGGCCCCGGTAAAGGTTTTGGAGAACTGCCCTGCGCGGTCGAGCCGGACCATGAAGAACGGCAGGCCGCGCTGGCCGACGCGCTGCAGCGTGGTGAGCCGGTGCGCGAGTTGCTCGAAACTGACCCCAAACCGGCGTTCGAGCACCGGGAGGTCGTAACCGGTGGCCTCGCAGGCGCGCAGGAAGCGGCCGTAAGGCATGAGAAGCGCCGCGGCGACATAGCCGTTGAGATGCCGGGCGAACAACGCCCGCGCCACCTCGTCATCGAAGCGTGCCCCCTTCGTGACCGCGTCGATTGCCCCGGCGAACTCAAGCTGCGCGAGCTGAAGCGCGAGCTGGAAGTTGCGCGAGGGAATGCTGAGCATCTCGGAAAGCTGGACCTGCCGTGCATGGAGGTCGAGCCGGCGCAGGCTGTCGGGCAGCACATCGCGGGGCAGGATCCGCACCGACAGTTGGTGCCGCTCGCGCAAACGTTCGGTCAAAGCCAGGCCGATATCGCCGCGCGAAAGGCGCATGTCGTCAGCCAGTTCTTCCGCGGCCATGTCGAGATCGGCAAAATGGTTGCGCCACCGCTCGATTTCGCGCCGCGAGGCGGAGAGCGGGTCATCGGTGGTGCCACCCGCCGTGCCTGCCCTATCATATAGCCGGGCGAAGGCCGCAGCGGCTTGCGGGGCCAGCGCGAGGAATTCCTGCAGCTCCTCGCGGTCGATCCCGAGGTCGGCAAAGCGTTCGTCGGCAAACCGCCTCGCCAACCCGTCGATCCCGCCGATCGCCTCGTCTTCGCGCAGCGATCGCGGATCGAAGTCGAACTGTTCGACCAGTTGCATCATCACCCGCGCGCTGACCGGTCGCTGATTGCGCTCGATCAAATTGAGGTAGCTCGGGGAAATATCGAGCCGTGCGGCAGTGGCAGCCTGTGTCAGCCCCTCCCGCTTGCGCAAGCGGCGGAGAGCCGGTCCGGCGAAAAGCGCATCTTCGGCCATTTGTAACTTTCTTTACCGCTTTACACGCGTAATAGCCGCAAGTCGCCTCACTAGACAAGTTTGTTTGTAAATTTTCCTATCATCCCGGACCGTGGTGCGACAGAACAGGGTCAACGATTACGCCCCCAATACGACAAGGAGTGTCCCCCGTGACCTATTCGGACCGGATCAGTGAACTGAACGAAACCATCGCCGCCAACGGTGCGCCCTGGGGTGCCATCGATGCCGAGAGTGCTGCGCGGATGGTCGTCCAGAACCGCTTCCGCACGGGGCTCGACATTGCCCGCTACACTGCCAAGATCATGCGCGAGGACATGGAAGCCTATGACCGCGACCCGGCGAACTATACGCAATCGCTCGGCACGTGGCACGGGTTCATCGCGCAGCAGAAGATGATCTCGATCAAGAAGCACTTCGGCAATACCAAGCGTCGTTACCTCTACCTGTCAGGCTGGATGGTTGCCGCGCTGCGCAGCGAATTCGGTCCGTTGCCCGATCAGTCGATGCACGAAAAGACCAGCGTCCCCAACCTGATCGAGGAACTCTACACCTTCCTCAACCAGGCGGATGCCCGCGAACTGGGCGGCCTGTTTCGCGAACTGGACGCGGCGAAGGAAGCCAATGACGCGGTCAATACGCAGCGCTTGATCAAGGAAATCGACGAGCACGAAACGCATGTCGTCCCAATCATCGCCGATATCGACGCCGGTTTCGGCAATGCCGAGGCGACATACCTCCTCGCCAAGAAGATGATCGAAGCCGGTGCCTGCGCGCTGCAGATCGAGAACCAGGTGTCGGACGAAAAGCAGTGCGGCCACCAGGACGGCAAGGTCACCGTGCCGCATGAGGAATTCCACCAGAAGATCCGCGCGATCCGCTATGCCTTCCTTGAACTGGGTGTTCCCGAAGGCATCATCGTGGCGCGCACCGACAGCCTCGGCGCCGGCCTGACCAAGTCGATCGCCTATTCGAAGGAACCCGGCGACCTGGGCGACCAGTACAACAGCTTCCTCGATTGCGACGAAGTGGATGCCTCCGACATCAACAACGGCCAGGTCTTCATCAGCCGCGACGGCAAGCTGCTGGCGCCCAAGCGCCTGCCCAGCAACCTTTACCAGTTCCGCCCCGGAACCGGCGAGGACCGCTGCGTGCTCGACTGCATCACCGCGCTGGAAGCAGGGGCCGACCTGCTGTGGATCGAAACCGAGAAGCCGCATGTCGAGCAGATCGCGGGCATGGTCGACCGGGTTCGCGAAGTGATCCCCAATGCCAAGCTGGTCTACAACAACTCGCCCAGCTTCAACTGGACGCTCAACTTCCGCCAGCAGGTCTATGACGCCTGGGCCGAAGCGGGCAAGGACGTGTCGGCCTTCGATCGCGACAGGCTGATGAGCATCGATTACGACGGCACCGAACTCGCCGCCGAAGCCGACGAGAAGATCCGCACCTTCCAGGCCGATGCCGCAAAGCGTGCCGGTATCTTCCATCACCTGATCACGCTGCCGACCTATCACACGGCTGCGCTGAGCACCGACAATCTCGCCAGGGAATATTTCGGCGAACAGGCGATGCTTGGCTACGTCAAGAACGTGCAGCGCGAGGAAATCCGTCAGGGTATCGCTTGCGTGAAGCACCAGAACATGGCTGGCTCGGACATGGGCGACGACCACAAGGATTACTTTGCCGGCGAAGCGGCCCTGAAGGCTGGCGGCAAGGACAATACCATGAACCAGTTCGCTGCCGCCTAAGGAGAGGAAGGATGACGACCATGACAGACGACACTCCAAAGACCGAACCGGGCCGCGCCCGGGCGCTGTTCTCGACCGCCGATTTCCGCCTGCTGCGCACCGCGCTGACGCATTATGCGCGGGCCACCGAGGATCGTGAGGAGCTGGCGAAGATCAACGCGCTGCACCACCGCCTCGGCACCTACGTCCCCGCGGACGGCTGACCTGACACCAAGTTCTCCTGGGGAGGAGAATAGGCCGTCGGAGCGTCCCCAACGCTCCGGCGGCCACATTTTTGCCTGCTGGCCTAGCTGCCGGTGCGCGGCATCAGGTCGATCGCACTGCTGGCCAGCGCCTCGGCCCCGGTTGCAATCACCTTTTCCGCATCGGGAGCCCAGTAGGGCGAATGAAGCGAAGGCAGCGACGTGCCGTCGTTCTTCAGCGCGTCGAGCATCGGCTGCGGGGTGCCGCTGATCCAGAAGATCATCGACTTGACGTCCTCGGGCGCGGCGCGGCGGAACTGGCTGAAGTCCTCGCCCCCCATCACCGCGGGCCATTCCATCACCCGGTTCTCGCCGAAGCGCTGCTTGAACCCAGCTGCGATGCTTTCGCTGAAGTCGGGATCGTTGAAGGTGGACGGGGTATAGGGATCCTCGACCGTCACTGTGGGCATCAAATCGTCAGGCAAGCCCGCAGTGATCGCTTCGCCGCGCGCGACGCGCCGGATTCCGTCGAGCAGCAGCTGGCGGCTCTCGTCCGAATAGCTGCGCACGGTGAGCTGCAGCCTGGCTTCATCGCTGATGATGTTGTGCTTGGCGCCCGCATGGAAGCTGCCCACCGTGATCACCGCCGGATCGAGCGGCGAGGAATTGCGGCTGACCACGGTCTGCAGCTTCATCACGATCGCGCTGGCCAGCACGATGGGATCGCGCGTGGTGTGCGGATAGGCGCCATGCCCGCCGACACCCTTGACCGTGATGTCGACGCTGTCGACATTGGCCAAAGCATAGCCCGGCGTATAGCCGATGGTGCCCGCCGGCGCGGGCGCTGCGGCATCGTGGAACGCCAGCGCATAATCGGGCTTGGGGAAGCGGGTATAGAGCCCGTCCTCGATCATCGCGAGCGCGCCCAGGCCGATTTCTTCGGCTGGCTGCAGGATCATGACCAGCGTGCCCTGCCACTTGTCCTTGTGGTCGACCAGCAGTTGCGCCGCACCGATGAAGCCCGCCATATGCGTATCGTGCCCGCAGGCATGCATGACCCCCGTCGTGACCCCGCTGGCGGGGGTGGCAGTCACTTTCGACGCGTACGGCAGCCCGGTCTGTTCGACCACCGGCAGCCCGTCCATGTCGGCGCGCAGCAGGACGGTCGGCCCCTCCCCATTGGCCATCACCGAAACGACCCCCGTCCGGCCGACCCCTTCGGTCACTTCGAAGCCGAGATCGCGCATCCGCTTGGCCAGCTTGGCCGCGGTCTCGTGCTCTTCGAAACTCAATTCGGGGTTCGCATGGAGATCGCGGTAAAGCTCCATCAATCCGGGCATGTCCTCGGCCAGATCCCTGCGCAGATCATTGGCCTGCGCGGGTGCGGCCAGCACCATTGCCAGGGCGGCAAGGCTTGTTGGAACGGATTTGGACATGGGTTCTGGTCTCCCTACTCAATGGACCACATGGAACAGGGTCCATGGGTAAACTTCGCCGCCGCTGTAGCGCGGTGGTCTTCCGGAACTCCTGTCTTGCAGACCCGGTTGCCGTAGGAAAGCCTACAGCCCGTAGGTTACCACCAGCGCGAGCGAGAGCATGGTGACCATGATCAGCACCAGCGGGACCCCGGTCCGGACGTAATCTTTGAACTCGTACGAACCCTCCGCCATGATCAGCATATTGGTCTGATAGGCGATGGGGGTCGCGTAACACAGGTTGCAGCCGAACAGCACGGCAAGCACCAGCGGTTCGGGCGGCAGGTCCAGCTTGCTAGCGATGGCGAAAGCAATCGGTGTGCCGACGGTGGCCGCAGTCGCATTGGACGCGAAATTGGTGAGGAAGGTCATCGCCAGCATGATCGCCGCCAGCGCGGCAGCGGGCGAGAGATAGTCTAGCCCCACTGCCATGACCGTCCCGATCCAGTCGGCCGCACCGCTGTCGAGGATAATCCGGCCAAGCGCGATGCTGGCCGCGACCAGTACGATGACGCTGCCCGAGAGCCCGCGCCCGACCCGGTCGAACTTCACGCAGCCGGTCACGAACATCAGGATGGCGCCTGCAAGCGAAGCAATCGCGATCGGGATCAGCCCGACCGAGGCGAGCGCGATCGAACCACCCATGATCACCGCCGACAGCGTGGCCTTCGACCGGCGCGGCAGTTCGCGCATGCCTTCGAGTTGGAGCAGGCTATCGGCGCGGGCGAAATGCTGCATGTCGTCGGGCAGGCCCATCACCAGCAGCACATCGCCTTCGGCGAAGCGCAGGTCACCGCCTTCGGAAAACTGTTCCTTCTCGCCCACGAGCCGTTCGGGGCGATGCGTCCCGATCACCGCGACGCCATAGAGATCGGCAATGCCCGAACTGGGCAGCGTTCGCCCGATCAGGCGCGAATCCGCCGTCACGATCATCTCGCCGACCGCGATGTCGGTGCCGGTCTCGCCTGAGCGGCGGCGGATTCGGTCGATCACCCAGCTGGGTGCCGCATCGCCGCGCAAGGTCGCCATGGCTTCCTCGATCGCTTCATGCGTGCCGGTCATCCGCAGGCGGTGCTGTGGGCGCAGCAGGCCGACGGGGACGTCGTGGAACTCGATCCCGGTCGGCAGGCGCGATTCCAAGTCGGACAGCTCGCGCCCGTTGAGGATCGAATTTTCGGTGACGCGCAGCCGCGTCTCGAACAGTCGCTGCGCGTGGACCGCCTCGATGCGGTTGTCGCCGAGCAGGCGCGGCATGACGATCCAGACGAAGGGCAGCGCGACCAGCGATGCGACCAGCACGATCGGCGTGAAGTGGAACACGCCCATTTCGGGCATCCCCAGATCCACCGCGATCGAAACCACGAGGATATTGGTCGAGGTGCCGATGGTCGTCGCCATGCCGCCCATCAGCGAGGCGGCGTTGAGCGGGATCAGCGTTTTCGAGGCAGCCATCGCGCCGCGCATGGCGAGATGCACGAAAATCGGCATCAGCAGCACCAGCACCGGCGTATTGTTGACCCCCATCGACAGGAGGAAGGTGATGACCAGCGAAAACAGCAGCCCGAGCTGGAGGTTGATCTTGAACAATCGCTCGAGAAATCGCGCCGCCGGATCGAGCGCGCCGGTAACCACCAGCCCCCGCCCCATGATCATCAGCGCGCAGATCGTGATCAGCGCGTAATGGCCGAAACCGGAGAAGGCGAGGCTCAGCCCGTCGGTCGGCTGGGTGTCCGGCAGCGGGAAGAAATACAGCCCGACCGCAATCACCGCGATCGTCATCAGCGAGATGATCTCGACCGACATCCGCCCGCGCGCGAAGGCAATGAACATCGCGATGGTAATGCCCATCGCGGCGATTGCATGGTAGGAAGGAACCCCGATCATCCGACCGCCGAAATCCCAGTTTATCCTGCGATACGCAAGGATTTAGTTTGGTACCCCTGGCCGGACTCGAACCGGCACTTCAAAGAAACTCGATTTTGAGTCGAGCGCGTCTACCAATTCCGCCACAGGGGCACTGGGTCGGGAGCGCGGGGATTAGCGGCGCCCCGTGCAGGCATCAAGCCTTCAGCGCATTCGCCAGCAATTTGTGCAGCTTCGAATGCAGCGTGTCATTGGCTGCGAGCACCTGCTTGGCATGGATCGGCTGCGAACGGCCGCGGAAATCGGATACGAACCCGCCCGCTTCGCGCACGATCAGGCAGCCGGCCGCCGTATCCCAATCGTTGAGGTCGCTTTCCCAGAAGCCGTCGAACCGGCCTGCGGCGAGCCACGCCAGATCGAGCGAGGCGGCGCCGTAGCGGCGAATTCCCGCAACCTGCGGACCGATGGCGGCAAAGATCTTCGACCACTCGGTGAAATTGCCATGTCCCTGGAAGGGAATGCCGGTGGCGATCAGTGCTTCGGACAGGCCGCGGCGTGCGGACACGCGCAGGCGTCCGTCATGTAGCCAGGCCCCGCGGCTCTTTTCGGCCCAGAAGGTCTCGTCGGTGACCGGGTTGTAGATCACCGCGGCGCTGACGTCGTCCCAGCCCCCGCCGCCGAGCTTGGGTTCCTGTACCGCGATGCTGATCGCGAAATGCGGGATGCCGTGGAGGAAGTTGCTGGTGCCGTCGAGCGGATCGACGATCCAGCGCGGCTTGTTTGCGTCACCTTCGATGATGCCCGCCTCTTCCATCACGAAACCCCAGTCGGGGCGTGCGGCGAGCAGTTCGTCATAGATCGTGCGTTCGGCGATGCGGTCGGCCTTGGAAACGAAATCGGCCGGCCCCTTGCGGCTGACCTGGAGGTGTTCGACCTCGCCGAAATCGCGCCGCAAGCGGCCACCTGCCTTGCGCGCGGCCTTCTCCATTACGCGGATGACACCCGATAGAACGGCCATGGAAACTCTCTTATTCGGTCAGGACGCGGATCGAACGCGCCTGCAGGTGGATGTCGCCCCACTCGCAGGCCATGTCGAACTTCGTGCCCTCGATATTGAAGGACTGGATGGCGAAACGACGCTTTGTTTCGCCTGCATTTTCAGCGCGATCGAGACCTAGCTTCGAAATCCCGGCGAACTTGAGCAGGCCGGGGTGGAAGCAGCAGTCTTCGTCGGCGCCCGGCGCTTCGTAGTCGGGATGCGCTTCCTCGAGGCAGAAATCCATTTCCAGCGTCAGCTCGTCATCGTTGATGATGACCGCGCGCAGAACGCTGCGGGTGATGTCGATGTTCTCGAACCGGCTGGCGATGGATTTGCCCATGAGCTTACGCCTTGCCGACGTAGGACTGTTCGTAGACGTCGACGATGATCCGCGTGCCGCTTTCGATATGCGGCGGGACCATGATGCGTACGCCATTGTCGAGCACCGCGGGCTTGTAGCTGGAGGAGGCGGTCTGCCCCTTCACCACCGCATCGGCCTCGACGATTTCGGCTTCGATCTGCGCGGGCAGTTCGACCGAGATGGGTTTTTCTTCCCACAGCTCGAGCTTCACCTGCATGCCGTCCTGCAGGAAGGCGCGCGCGTCGCCGAGCAGGTCGCTCGGCAGGGTGATCTGTTCGTAGGTGCTCTGGTCCATGAACACGAGCATGTCGCCATCCTCGTAAAGGAATTGATACTCCGCCGTATCGAGACGCACCTTTTCGACCGTGTCCGCGCTGCGGAAGCGGACATTGGTCTTGCGGCCGTCCTGCAGGTTCTTCATTTCGACCTGCATGTAGGCGCCGCCCTTGCCCGGCTGCGTGTGCTGGATCTTGGCGACCTTCCAGATGCCGGTTTCATATTCGATGATGTTGCCCGGACGGATGTCCACGCCGCTGATCTTCATGGGGAAGCTACCTTCGACTTGTAAAAGAGCAGGCCGCCCGTCGGGCGGTTGTGTGCGGCGCGCCTTAGCCGAGCGAGGCCGCGCGGGCAAGCGAGTGGAAAACCGCGGTCGGCGTTGCTATATGCATCGTCGGACGGATGATATGAAACAGCTTACCAGTCTCACCCTGCTCGCCGCGCTCGCGGGCCTCGCTCACGGACCTGCCATGGCGCAGGGGCGGCTGCTGCTGCTCGACCAGGGCCAGTATGTCTGTGCGCTCCCCGGCGATGCGAGCGGCGCTGCTTGGGTCGAACAGGAGGGGCGCGATTTCGCCATTACCGGCGGGTCGAGCTATCGCACCGTGCGCGGTGCCGGCACCTACCTGATGGAAGGCAAGCTGGTCACGTTCACCCGCGGCCCGATGCGCGGCACCAAGATGATGCGGCTCGGGTCGGGCCTGCTGCAGGAAGTCGGGCGCGACGGGAAGCTGGGCCGCCTGCGCTGCCACCGCGTCGGCCCGACCAGCGGCTGACTAGTCGGCGGTGAGCAGCGGGTAGGGATTGACCGCATTGGCGGGCTCCCACCACTCGGCATCCGCGGTCGTCTGCAGGATTGCGAAATGCAGGTGCGGGGCCTCGGCAGAGGCATTCCCCGAACTGCCCACCATGCCCAGCCGCTGGCCACGGCGTACGCGCTGCCCTTCGCGCAGCCCCTCGGCATAGGCATCGAGATGCGCGTAGTAATAGATCGTCTCGCCATCGGTCGAGCGAACGTAGATCGTATTCCCCCCGGCTTTCGAGCGGAACAGCTTCTCGATCGTGCCGGGCGCGGAGGACAGCACGCTGGTGCCCTTCGGCGCCATGATGTCGAGCGCTTCGTGCAGGCGCGTACCGCCGCCGCGCGAATCGCTGTAGGTATCGGTAAGATCGGCGGGGCGGATATTCTGCACCGGGATCAGCAATTGGCGCGACTGCGCCGCGCTGGGCGCCGCCGCCAATTGCGCATCGAGCGCACCGACTGCCAGCACTTCGCTATCCGTACCCGTTCCATCGGCTGACGTATCGCTGGCGCTCGGGCTCGGCGCCGCTTCGGCGGGCCTGGTCGCTTCACGCTGGCCGGTGCTGGTCGCGTTCTCGATCAGGCTGCCACCCGCAACGATCCAGATCGCGCTGGTGATCGTGGCCGTTACGACGATGGTCAGGATGCGGTCGACGAGGTTCATGGGGGCACCCTAACCGCTCAGGCTTCGAAAAGCACCTGTGTCGATTGCGACACCATCCCGGCAAGCCGCGCCGCGTCCCAATTGGTCAGCCGGACGCAGCCGCTGCTCTGCGCGCGCCCGATGGTTTCCGGATCGGGGGTGCCATGGATACCGTAATGTTCCTTGCTGAGATCGATCCAGACGATACCGACCGGCGAATTCGGCCCCGGTGCCAGCGTATAGGTTTCGCCGTCTCCATTGCCGAGCACTTCGGGATCGTAGCTGTAGGGCGGGTTGTAGGCTTCGCCGACGATGTCCCATTCGCCCAGTGGGAGCGGGAATTCGCTCGACCCCGAGCTGACGGTGAACAGCGCGATCAGCTTGTCGCCCTGATAGGCTTTCAGCGTCTTGCCCGCCTTGCTGACCACGATGCGGTCGACCGAAGGCTGTTCGGACCCGACGCCAAGCGAGGCGAGCGTGCGCTGCCAGTCGCTATCCTCGACCGAACGCGGCGCGATCCGGTCGGCGCCGATATTGGGCACGCGGATCTGCTGGCCCGCGGCAAAAAGGCTGGTCGTTGCGGCGCTCGGTGAGCCGGTACCGCTGGCCTGCGGAGTGGGCGATGCGGTGGGGGTGGCGCTGGCCGAAGTCGTGGATTCGGTCCCGCTTACCCCCGCAGGCTTGCCGCCGGGATTGAGCTGTTCGAGCACTTCCACAGTCGTATGGAAACGCTCCGCCAGCCGTTCGTCGAGCGAAGTGTAGCCGAGCCGTTCCAGCTTGGCCTTCTCCGCTACATCCTCGGGCATGTCGGTATAGCTCGTCTCGCCCCAGGCTGCCGGGATCGTCACCACCCGCGTGGCGGGGATGCGGTCCCATTCGGAAAGCGCGCCCTTGGTCGCTTCGTCGAGCTTGCCGGTAACGGTGAGGTCATTCGCTTCCTGGAACCCGCGCAACGCGTTCTCGGTGCTCATGCCCATCTTGCCGTCGATGACGCCGGGACCGAAGCCCACGCGGTCGAGCACGACCTGCGCCTGCATGACCGGGCGCTCTTCGGGATCGGGAATGTCGGAGGTCTGCGCCTGGTCGCCCGACGCATCGTCGTTCGATGCCATCGTATCGGCATGGTTGTCCGCGCCGTAGGTCTCGTAGCCGACATCGTCCCCTCTCTCGGCGCTGGCGACGTTATCGGTATCCTGGTCCCCGTCGGACCCTTGTGCGCCACAAGCAACCAGGGCGAGCGATGAAACGGCAGCGAGAATAAGGGTGCGCATGAGGGAACCTCTCCTGAAATTACGGGACGCGACCGCCCCTTTCAGAATAGCCAACTCACGCGGCGGCGATTTGCTCCGCAAAGGCTTTCACCGCAGCTGCTTCGTCACCATTCCAGATCGCCCCGGACACGGCGAGGAAATCGGCCCCGGCCTCGACCAGCGGCTGGCAATTGGCGGGCGTGATCCCGCCGATCGCAACGCAGGGAATCTCGAACAGATTGCTCCACCATTCAAGAATTTCGAGTTCGGGCCGATGTTCGCTCGCCTTGGTCGTACTGTCGAAGAAAGCGCCGAAGGCGACATAGTCCGCGCCCGCTTCGCCCGCTTCCATGGCGAAATGCTTCGACGCATGGCAGGTCACGCCGATCTGCGCCTCGCGGCCCAGTTCCTCGCGCGCATCGCGCGGCTCGCCGTCGCCCTGCCCCAGGTGCACGCCGTCGGCCCCAAGCCGTTTGGCCAGCGCGACATCGTCATTGACGATGAAGGCGACGTCATGCGCCGCGCAGATCGCCTGCAGCGGCGCGGCCAGACGCGCCGCCTCGTGCTGGTCGAGCCCCTTCACGCGGAACTGGAAGGCGGTAACCAGCCCGGGACCCGCCTCTATCGCGCGCTCGAGCCGCTGGGGGAAATCGCCCGATACGTCGAGCGGCGAGATAAGATACAATTGGCAATCGGTCATCGGCCCGCCCTAATGCGCTCGGCGGGTTTCGTCACCTGTTCAGGCAGGTGAAAGCGGCGGCGCGTTCTATCGCCTGCATGAAAACCCTTCTCGCCTCCCTGATGCTCGTCCCGCTCGCCGCCTGCGCGGTGATTCCCGACACGCCGCGCGCCAATGGCGACGCTGCCTCGCAAGGCAGCGCGGTCGCCATCGGTCAGCCGGTATGGACGGGCGATACGATCCTGACGCCGCTAGCGGTGACCGAGGACAGCCGGTGTCCGATCAATGCGCGCTGCGTGTGGGCGGGAAAGCTGACCGTCTCCACCCGCATCGCCGCCGCGCACTGGGCGCAGACCGCCCCGCTCACGCTGGGCGAACCCTATGAAGTGATGGGACGGACCTATGTGCTGGTGTCGGCCACGCCCGGGCAAGCCACCGACCGGGAAATCCCGGCCGGCGAATATCGTTTCACTTTCGAGAGGCGCTGAGCCTCAGGCCACGCTGGCAGCCTGGATCTTGTCCATCGCGGCCGACAGCGTCGCATCGAATTCGGCATCGTCCTGCGCGGCGCGCAGGTCCTGCAGCAGACCGCGGCTGAAGCTGGCGATCATGCCGGGGTTCTTGGCCAGTTCGCGGCAAGCGTCGTCGGTCGAATAGCCACCCGAAAGCGCCACCACGCGCAGCACTTTGGGGTGGTTGGTCAGCCCGCCATAGAGCCCCGCTTCCTTGGGGATCGACAGCTTGAGCATGACCTGCTGGCCTTCGGGCAATGCCACGAGGCCTTCCTCGATCGCTTCGAGCATGATCTTCTCACCCTCGGCCCGGTCGGTAGCGGTAATGTCGAATTCGGGTTCGAGCATCGGGACGAGGCCGCAGGACAGGATCCGCGCGCCTTCCGCGAACTGCTGGCGGACGGCTTCCTTGATCCCGACCGGATTGGCCGACTTGATCACCGAACGCATCTTGGTGCCGAACACGCCGAGTTCGCGCGCGCGGTTGCACATCGCTTCAAGACCCGGATTTGGCTTCATCAGCTGCGCGCCGTCGCGTTCGTCCTCGAGCCCCTTGTCAACCTTGAGGAAAGGCACGATGCCGCGTTCCTTGAGACGCGCGGGCACGCTCTTGCCCCCGCTCGTCCCGTCCATGGTCTTTTCGAACAGGATCGCGCCGATCACCTTGCCATTGCCGAAGCAGGGGCTTTCGATGATCCGCTGGCGCATTTCGTGGATCAGGCCGAACATCTCGTCGTCGCTGGTCCAGGCATCCTCGGCAACACCGTAACCGGCCAGCGCCTTGGGAGTCGAACCGCCCGACTGGTCGAGCGCCGCGATAAAGCCCTGGCCCTCGGCAATACGCGCCTTCATTTCATCGAAAGTCATCTGGAAAACCCCGTCACTTGGTAAATGGTCCTGCAATCGTATGCGCGCCGCATACAAAAGCGTCCTTAAGGCTGCAACTATGGCGCGAAACTATTGTCACGGTGATTTCACCCCGCATCGAACCGGCGCCCGAAGTCCGCATGCGGGGGCATGGCCGCAAGCGTCTGATCGAGCTGCGCGCGGATCGTACCCAGCGCGCGGTCGAGCTGGCGCGGGTCGAAAGCCTCGGCGCGGCGATCATGCCGTTCGGGGATCACGCCGAAAGCCATGAGCAGGTCGATCCAGAACTGGCGATCGACCACCTCGCCATCGAATTCGGGCAAGCGACCCCGACTGCGGAACTGGTCGATCCGCAAGGCGAGCCCCTCGGGCGGCGCGGCTTTGCGCAAGTTCCGCCAATGCCGTTCGGTCCGCCGGTTGAGGAACAGCGGGGCGGCGACCAGTTCATCGAACCGGGACACGCTGCGCGAATGGAGCTGGTTGAAGCGCCGCGCCTCCACCGACATGTCCGCGCTGGCGGGCAGGCATTGCGCAAGGTGCACCGCCTGCGTCAGAAGCAGCCGACCGTCCGCCGACAATAGCGACCCGAGCCGGGCAGAGGCGGGGCCGAGGCGGATCAGATTGGCCACCCATGGTGCCTGCAATGCAAAGGGCCGAGCCGAAGAAGGCGATGACTTTGCTTGAGCGATGTAGCGAGGCAGCGGTTCCGCATTGAGGTGCGCCCGAACCGCCACCCCACCTGCGAACGCCGTATCAAGCACGGAGAGCGCCATAGTCTCCCCGCCGTCCACCGCTTCACCCGGACTGCGCAGGTCTATAAACACATCGGCAGTCACCTCCGCGCCATCCTCAGTCCATGCGGCGAGCACCCGGCCATTGTCGTCGCGGTCCAGTCTCGCGATTTCGTCCGGGACGCTTTTAACCCGATCGTTGGCGAGGCGTTGGACGAGCAGCGAGGCCAGTGCCGAACTGTCGATGATCGCCAGCGGGCCGAGCATTGCGAGCGGCGAGTCCGGCGCATCTCCGGGCAAGCCCATGCGCCCCTCGGCCGCAGCGCGGGCACAGAATCGAAAGCCCTCGTACAGTTCGGCCAATCGGTCCAGTGCCCCGGCCTCACCTGCGACGCGCCGCAGGACATGGTGAAGTGCCAGCCCCCCGATGGCCGGAAGATCACCCGAAGCTGCGGCGACGATCCGCGACTCCGAGCCGAGAAAGCCATCGAGTGCATAGCCAAGCGCAAAACTCGCTCCGGCATGGGCGAGGTCCGATGCCTTCAGCTCCAGCGCGTGGAAGTAAGGATCCTCAACCGGCAGCGCGACCAGCTCACCGGAGCGATCCGCTTCCTCGACGACCGTGATGGCTATGCTTGCGGGCAGCTGTGCGGCGAGGATAGCCGCCACCGGCCAGACGTCGGCTTTCGCGCCGAACAGGAGATAGGAGCGGACGGGCTGGCTCATCCTGCGGTTTCGCCCAATGCCTCGAATGCACCGCCAGACCGGGCGATGAAATCGAGATGATCGGACATTGCCGCGGCATCGCGGGTGATGCGCTGGTGTATCCCCTCGAGCCGGGTGGCGAGTTCGGCTTCGGGCAAGACCTCGGCCCGCGGGTCCCATGCCTCGGGCACCACATTCTGGCCGAGGAAGACCGATATCCAGCTGACCTGCTGGAACAGGCCATGCGCATAATCGGGCAGGATCGCACGGCAGCGAAAATCCTCGATTCTTTCCGCCAGGCTGTCGGGGATCGCCATGGTGCGCATCGCGCGCCAGAACTCCGCGTCCTCGCGCTGGTTGGCGACATAATGCAGCACGAGAAAGTCGCGGATACGCTCGAATTCGAGATCCATCAGCCGGTCGTATTCGCGCCGGTCGGCAGGTTCGATCGCCGCTCCGGGAAACAGGTCGACGAGATTGAGGATACCGCTCTGGATCAGGTCGATACTGGTCGATTCGAGCGGTTCGAGGAACCCGCCAGCCAGACCGATGGCAACGCAATTACCTTGCCATAGCGAACGGCGGCGCCCGGTCGTGAAGCGCAGCTGGCGCGGATCTGCGCCCGCCTCTCCCTCCAGATTCGCCATCAGGCAATCGGCAGCGTCCTGATCGTCCCACCAGGCATCGCAATAGACTAGCCCGTTGCCCACCCGGTGCTGCAAGGGGATACGCCATTGCCACCCCGCCTTGCGTGCGGTCGCGCGGGTATAGGGGACGTGATCGCCGCCATTGGCACAGGGCACCGCGTATGCGCGATTGCAGGGCAGCCAATGGCTCCAGTCCTCGAACGCCGTGCCCAGCGTGTCGCCGATCAAGAGCGCGCGGAAGCCCGAACAGTCGATAAACAGATCGCCGTCGATGGCCTCGCCCGATTCGAGGACCACCGCATCGATGTCGCCGCTCTCGCCCTTGCGGCGGACCTCGGTGATTTTTCCCTCGCGCCGGACAACTCCCGCCTGCTGCGCGAGTTCGGCGAGCCATGCGGCATAGAGCCCGGCATCGAACTGGAAAGCATAATCATAAGCCTGGCGCGCATCGTCGGGCTTCGGCGGTTCGAACCGCCCCGCCCATGCGGCAACAATCGGCAGCGAATAGTCGCCGATCGGTGCTGCCCTGCCCGCTGCGCGAGCACGCGCCCAATAGTCGATGAAGCTCGCTTGCCCGATCTCTTCGCCATAGGTGCCGAAGGGGTGGATGTAGCGATCACCGATCCGGCCCCAATCGCGGAATTCGATACCCAGCTTGATGGTCGCGGCGGTGCGCGCCATCATCTCGCGTTCGTCCAGTCCCAGCAGGCGGTTGAAGGTGCGGATCTGCGGCAGCGTCGCCTCGCCCACCCCGACCGTGCCGATGGCAGTGGATTCGACCAGCGTGATCGACAGGCCCAGCCGCCCGAGCAGACGGACCAGCGCGATCGCGGTCATCCAGCCCGCCGTCCCGCCGCCGACGATCACTACCCGGTCGATCTGCTGCGCTCGCGCGGTCATGCACAAGCCATAACCAGCGTGGTAAAGACCGACAACTGCGCGCGGTAACTATCTCGTCGCCCATGCGTATCTCAGGCAGACCCAAGGAGGAAGCATGCTCGACCAAACCCAAGAAACCTTGTGCGACGAAAACACGACCGACTTTTCCGACCTCAAGGCGTTGACCATCAATTGCACACTCAAGCCCTCGCCCGAGGGGTCGCATACCGACAAGCTGCTCGGCGTGACCGAGACGATCCTCGTGCGCAACGATGTCGCGCTCGAACAGGTGCGACTGGTCGACCACGCGATCGCGCCCGGTGTCTATCCCGACATGACCGAACAGGGCGCCGAGCGCGACGACTGGCCCGCGATCTGGAAAAAGGTCGAGGCCGCCGACATCCTGATCGTCGGCACGCCGATCTGGCTGGGCGAGAAAAGTTCGGTCTGCCAGCGACTGATCGAACGCCTCTATGCGCATTCGGGCCAGACCAACGACAAGGGCCAATACGCTTTCTACGGCAAGGTCGGCGGCTGTATCGTCACCGGCAATGAGGACGGCATCAAGCATGTGGGCATGGGCGTGCTCTATTCGCTGCAGCATGTCGGCTACACCATCCCGCCGCAGGCCGATGCCGGATGGGTCGGCGAAGCGGGGCCCGGCCCGAGCTACGGCGATGCCAAGGAAGATGGCGAAGGTTATGAAGGGTTCGACAACGACTTCACCCGCCGCAACACCACCTTCATGACGTGGAACCTGATGCACATGGCACGTATGCTGAAGGATGCGGGCGGCATTCCCGCATGGGGCAATTCGGTCGATCTGTGGAAAGAAGGCCGCCGCTTCGACGCGCCCAATCCCGAATATCGCTAGCTGGCGAATTCGTCGAGGAAGCGCCGCGCGATCGGGCTTTCGGCGACTTCGGCCTTGACCAGCGAATTGCCCCACCAGATCGCCTCGGTATTGGCGAGCACGATCAGTGTCAGCCGCTTGCCGGGCACTTTGAGATAAAGGGCAGAGCCCTTCTGCTCGTTCCAGCCCGAATGCCACAGCAGGCGCTGGCCGTTCCAATCCTCGAGGAACCAGCCGCGCCGGTAGTCGCCAAGCGGGCCGATGTCGGCTTCGACCAGCTCGCGGATCAGCGCTGGCGGGATGAGCACGCCGGAATCGAAGGCGATATCGAACTTCGCCATCTGCAGCGGGCTGGCAATGATACCCGCCGCCGCGCGAAAATCGTCATCGGGCAGGACCTGTTTGACGAGGCGCCCATCGACCGGGTGGAAGGGCGGCGCGAGGAACCGCAGGGCATCACCGCCTTCGGGATCGCGCCAGCCGAGAGCGACGTCGCGCATCCCCGCCGGCTCGGCCACGCGGTCCCGCACGATGGCGCGCAGGTCGCGTCCACCCGCGCCGCTGATCGCGCGGTCGATCCGCGCATAGGCGATAGGGTTGTAGACAAAGGCCTCGCCATTGGCGCGCATGTCGAGCATTTGCGAGAGCGTCAGCGGCTTGGCGCAATCCATCGCCGACACTGCATTGCCGTGCCGGTCCACGCCGCCGCTGCCGAAGGGGATCGGGGACTGCGACAGCCAGTCGCATGTATCGGCAAACCCTTCGTCCGCACGCATCGGCAGGTCGAGCGACAGCCCGCCCGCCAGCGCCTCGGCCAAGATCGCCGTGGCGGCGATGGGCTTGGTCGTTGAAGCGATCTTGTAGGTGGTATCCGCGCTGGTTGCGACCTCGCCCTCGTCATCGGCCCAGCCGTAATAGCCTTCCCACGCGATCTGCCCGTCGCGGACGATCACCGCGCTCAGCGCCGGGACACTGTTTGCCTCTCGGAATTCGGCCAGGAATTGATCGAAGGGTGCGAACTCATCCGCCGGGTCGCCCGCTTGCGCCAAGGTGACCGAGGGCAGCAGAAGCAGGGCGAACAGGCAGAGAAAACGCACGGACCTATCTCCTGGTGATCTTCCGGATAATGCCGTTAAAGCTCAGCACCGGCTTGCCGTCGGCGCGGATCATGCCGACGACATAGATCGTCTTGCCGCCCGCGCGCACGACTTCGCCGCGTGCCTCGATCAACTGGCCGACGCTGGCCGGATCGAGGAAATCGCCCGCGAGATGCATGGTGACGCCATGCGATCCGGCGAGTTCGTCGGTCGCGATGGTGAAGATCGCGCTGTCGGCGAAGGTCATCATGCAGCCGCCGTGCATGAAGCCCGCGCCGTTCATGTGGCGCTCCTCCGCGCGGAAGGCGGCGACCATGCTGCCGTCGTCATCGCGCCGTTCGTAGAACGGGCCCGCGCGCTGTTCGAAGGCATCGCTCTGCCAGGTCGACCAGCCGGCCCACTCGCCCTCGGTAACGGGTACGAGCCCGCCGCTCGCGCCTACTGCTTCGTTCTCGCTCATGCGGTCAGCGCCGCCACGCCGGGAAGCGGCTTGCCTTCCATCCATTCGAGGAAGGCGCCGCCGGCGGTCGAGACGAAAGTGAACTCGTCCTTCACCCCGGCATGCGCGAGCGCGGCGACCGTATCGCCCCCGCCCGCGACCGAGATCAGCGAACCGTCCTGCGTCAGCGCCGCCGCGGTCCGGGCCAGCGCGACGGTGGCGGTGTCGAAAGGTTCGGTCTCGAATGCGCCCATCGGGCCGTTCCACACCAGCGTGCGGCAGGTCTTGAGCACGTCGGCCAGCGCCTCGGTCGCTAGCGGGCCGACGTCGAGGATCATCTCGTCATCCGCGACTTCGTGGACGTTGCAGGTACGCAGGGACGCGGGGTTGGCGGCAAATTCCTTCGCCACCACGACATCATAGGGCAGGTGAACCGTGCAGCCCGCATGCGCGGCTTCGTCGACGATACGATTGGCGGTGTCGGTCAGTTCGTGTTCGCACAGCGACTTGCCGACATCGACACCCTTCGCGGCGAGGAAGGTGTTGGCCATCCCGCCGCCGATGATCAGGTGCTGCACCTTGCCGACCAGATTGGTCAGCACGTCGAGCTTGGTCGAAACCTTGGCCCCGCCGACGACCGCGGCGACGGGAGCCTCGGGATTACCCAGCGCGGCGTCGAGCGCCTTCAGTTCGGCTTCCATCGCGCGGCCCGCATAGGCCGGAAGATTGTGCGCTAGCCCCTCGGTGCTGGCATGCGCGCGGTGCGCCGCGCTGAACGCGTCGTTGACGTAGAAGTCGCCATGCGCGGCCATGCCACGCGCGAATTCGGGATCGTTGGCCTCCTCGCCCGGCCAGAAGCGGACATTGTCGAGCAGGCCGATATCGCCATTGGCAAGGATGCCGATCGACTGTTCGACCACGGGGCCCATGACCTCGGGGATGAACATGATCTCCTTGTCCAGCACCTTCTCGACATCGCCCTGCACGAAGCTCGTGCTCATGGTCGAATAGCGCTTGCCCTTGGGACGCCCGTAATGCGCGAGCAACAGGACCTTGGCACCCTTGTCGGCGAGTTCGAGGATGGTCGGCTTGACCGCCTCGACGCGCGAGACGTCGGTGGCCGAACCATCCTTCATCGGCAGGTTGAGATCGACGCGCACCAGCGCGATCTTGCCGGTGATGTCACCGAGATCGTCCAGGGTCTTGAAGCTGCTCATTGGTCGGGCGTCCTTTGGCGGAACTTGGCGTTAGAGGAACTTCGCCATCACGCCGGCGGTGTCGATCATGCGGTTCGAGAAGCCCCATTCATTGTCGTACCAGCTGACGACGCGGGCAAGCTTGCCTTCCATCACGCTGGTTTCGAGGCTGTCGATGGTCGAGCTGGCCGGATAGTGGTTGAAGTCGCTGCTGACGAGCGGCTGGTCGGTATAGTCGAGCACGCCCTTCATCTTGCCTTCGGCGGCTTCCTTGAGCGCGCCGTTCAACTCCTCGACGCTGGTATCGCGGCTCGGGGTGAAGACGAGATCGACGAGGCTGACATTGGGCGTCGGCACGCGGACCGACGAACCGTCGAGCTTGCCCGCCAGTTCGGGCAGGACGAGACCGACCGCGCGCGCCGCGCCAGTGGTGGTCGGGATCATGTTCTGCGCCCCGCCGCGCGCCCGGCGCATATCGCCATGCATCTGGTCGAGCATGCGCTGGTCGTTGGTGTAGCTGTGGATCGTGGTCATGAAACCACGCTCGATGCCGACGGTGTCGTGCAGCACCTTGGCCATCGGTGAGAGGCAGTTGGTGGTGCAGCTCGCGTTCGAGACGATCACGTCTTCAGCGGTCAGCGTTTCGTGGTTCACACCGTAGACGATCGTGGCCGAAACGTTCTTGGCCGGAGCCGAGATCAGGACGCGCTTGGCGCCTGCCTTGAGATGCGGTTCGGCCGCTTCGTGGCTCTGGAAGAAGCCGGTGCATTCGAGGACGATGTCGACGCCCTGGTCGCCATGCGGCAGGTCGCCCGGATCGCGTTCGCTGGTGACCGCGATCGACTTGCCGTTGACGATGATCGCCTTGTCGCCGACCTCGACCGTCCCGGGGAAACGGCCATGCGTGCTGTCATACTGGAACAGCAGCGCATTCGACTTGGTGTCGGCCAGGTCGTTGATGCTGACGAGTTCGAGATCGTGATCGTCACGCTCGAGAATGGCGCGCGCCACGAGGCGGCCGATACGTCCAAAACCGTTGATTGCAACCTTCGTCGCCATTGCAAAAACTCCTGCTTAACCGTTCAGTTTGTTCATGATTTGCGGAACGATGGCGTCCGCAGTGAAGCCGAATTTCTCGAACAGATCGCCCGCCGGCGCGCTGGCACCGAAGCGGTCGATGCCGATCCGCAGACCGTTGGTCATCGTGTAGCGATCCCAGCCGAATGTCGTCCCCGCCTCGATGCTGACGCGAAGCGTTTCGTCGGGCGGAACATCGGGAAGCAGGTCTGCCTTGTAGGCATCGTCCTGCTCGTCGAACAGCTGGGTGCAGACCATCGACACGACGTCCGCGCCGATGCCTGCCTTTTCCAGTTCGGCGGCGCATTCGGTCGCCAGGCTGACTTCCGATCCGGTCGCGATCACGATGACCCGGCGCGGCGATTCAGCAGCCTTGAGACGATAGGCCCCGCGCCGGCTGAGGTTCTCCGAAGCCGCCTCGGTGCGCAGCTGCGGCAGCCCCTGCCGGGTCAGCGCAAGAACCGTCGGGCGGTCCTTCTCGCGCAGCGCGATATCCCAGCATTCGGCGGTTTCGACCGTATCCGCCGGGCGCATGACCAGGAGGTTCGGGATCATCCGCAGCGACTGGATGTGTTCGATCGGCTGGTGCGTCGGCCCGTCTTCACCAAGCCCGATGCTGTCATGCGTCATCACATAAACCACGCGAGCCTGCTGCAGCGCGGACAGGCGGATCGCGGCGCGGCAATAGTCGGTGAAGACCAGGAAGGTGCCGCCATAGGGGATCACCCCGCCATGCAGCGCCATGCCGTTCATCGCCGCGGCCATGCCGAATTCGCGAATGCCGTAATAGATATAGCGTCCGCTGCGGTCGTCGGCGGTGAACGGGCCGATACCGCCCGCCTTGGTGTTGTTGGACCCGGTCAGGTCGGCGCTGCCGCCGATCGTATCGGGCAGGTGGGCGTTGATTTCGCCCAGCGTCATCTCGCTCGCCTTGCGCGTCGCGACCTTCTGCGGTTCGTCGATCAGCGACTGGATATAAGTGTCCAGGCTGAAGCTCTCGGGCAGATCGCCCGCCATCCGGCGTTCGAACTCGGCCTTGTCGCCATGCGCTTCGAGCCGATTGCGCCATTCGGCGCGCGCCGCCGAACCACGCTCGGCCGTCCCGCGCCAGTCGGACAGCACCTGTTCGGGAATTTCGAACGGCGCCGCGTCCCAGCCCAGCGCCTCGCGCACTGCCGCGATTTCATCGTCGCCCAGCGGGGCGCCGTGGGTGGCACTGGTGCCCTGCTTGTTGGGCGAACCCTTACCGATGACCGTCTTGCACGCGACCAGCGAGGGCCGTTCATCGGCCACCGCTTCATCGAGCGCGCGGCGGATATCGTCGAAATCGTGCCCGTCGCAGCTGACGACATGCCAGCCGGTCGCTTCGTAGCGCGCCTTGATGTCTTCGCTGGTCGACAGGTCCGTGGTCCCGTCGATGGTGATGTTGTTGTCGTCCCACAGCACGTTCATGCGGCCGAGCTTGAGATGGCCGGCAAGACCGATCGCTTCGTGGTTGACGCCTTCCATCAGGCAGCCGTCACCCGCGATTACCCAGGTGCGGTGGTCGACGATGTCGTCGCCGAAGCCCGCGTTGAGGTGCCGTTCGGCAATCGCCATGCCCACCGCCATCGCCAGACCCTGCCCCAGCGGGCCGGTGGTGCTTTCGACGCCGTCGAGCAGGAAGTTCTCCGGGTGGCCGGCGCAAGGGCTGCCGAGCTGGCGGAAGTTGCGGATGTCCTCCATCGTCGGGGCGGCATAGCCCGACAGGTGGAGCAGGCTGTAGATCAGCATCGAGCCATGGCCCGCGCTGAGCACGAAGCGGTCGCGATCGGCCCAGTCGGGGGATGCGGGATCGTGCTTGAGATAGTCGCTCCACAGCACGGTCGCGACATCGGCCATGCCCATTGGCATGCCGGGGTGCCCCGAATTCGCCGCCTGCACCGCATCCATCGAAAGTGCCCTGATGGCATTGGCCATCTGGACCATGCGAGCGGTGGCGAGACTCATGGGATTTATTCTCCGGAAACTGGGTCGATTCGACGCGCGCGAAGCCTTCGCGGAGCGTAGGCGCGAGGTCAACCCGCGCACCGCGCCATGCACAGCCGGCAATTCCCTCATTCCACTTATCAACAGAATAGGCCAAGCCTTTGACCGGACGCGGCAATCTTGGTATTTCCCACGGTGTCATGACTTCGCAACGCATTCAATCGGCGATGGACCGCATCGACCGCGCGCTGGCGCGGATCGAAACGCAGGCCGCGCTTGCCTCCCATTCCCCCGCGCCGGACGCGCCGACCAATGCCGAACTCGTCGCCCGTCACGAAGCGCTGCGCGAGAGCGTTACGACAACCATCTCGCAGCTCGACACCCTGATCGAAGGGCTGGCACCATGAGCGATGTCAAGCTGGCGGTCGGCGGGCGCAATTACACCGTTTCCTGCGCCGATGGGCAGGAAGATCACGTCCAGCGGCTGGCCGGCATAATCGACGGCAAGCTGGGCTCGATGGGCGCCAACCTGTCGAGCAATGAAGCCAAGAACCTACTGTTCGCCGCCTTGCTGGTGGCCGATGAACTGGACGAGGCCAAGCGCGCGGCAGAGCCGCCCCCGGAGCCCGATTTCGATACCGAGCGGCTGGCCGGACAGCTCGAACGGATGGCGGCGGCGCTGGAGAATGCGGCATCGACCCTTGAGGGCGAGGGTCCCGCCTCCTAGATAGCGTGATGGCGGGGCTGCCCGGCACGAGCCGCATGAATATCCCTGAGGCTATAAGCATTCCTAGGGAGCTGTCCCTGTCCTGGTCTACCGGTTCGGCCGTGGGACCGGGACATACGGAACCCACCTGACGTTTAGGCGTCAGAGGATTTCGCCGGAAACGACCCATGGTGGTCCCGCCACTTTCCGGACTAGCTATCGGCAGCAGCCCGCCCCCTTCACCGGGCGGCGCCGACAGCCATCGACACATGGCGATAGCGCACCCCCGAGCGAGGCCATTGGACGCCCCGCGCCTCTACCGATAAGGACCACCGCGTGACCAAGGACGAGCTTCGCAAACACCTGCGCATTACGCGGCGCGAGGAAGCCACCGCGCTACCGGAAAACATGCGCACGCTGGTACTCAAGCGCCCGCCTGCGCCGCTGCTCGAACTGGTCCCCGAAGGTGCCGTGATCGGCCTGTACCGCGCCAATCCCTACGAAGCGCCCGCGGCATCCTATGCCAGGTTCTTCTTCGAACAGGGGTACGATCTCGCCCTGCCCCGCTTCGCCGACCGCGGCGCGGCGATGCACTTCGCGCAGTTCAGCGACCCGTTTGGCGAAAGCGATCTCGAGACCGGGCCGTTCGGACTGCTGCAACCCATGGCCGATGCCGCAGCGCTGGAACCGCGCGTGCTGTTCGTGCCGCTGGTCGGGTTCACTGCCGAAGGCGCCCGGCTTGGCCAGGGCGGCGGGCATTACGATTGCTGGCTCGCAGACCACCCCGACACGACCGCCATCGGGCTTGCCTGGGACGGCCAGCGGGTCGATGACCTGCCGACCGAGGCGCACGATATCCCGCTTGCGGCAGTCGTTACGCCCACCCGCATCTATGGGCCTTTCGCATGAGGCAAGAACCCACCTGGCGTATCCCGGTCGGCATCCTCGGATTGCTGCTGGCTCTGACGATCTATGGCGTGGTCATCGCACGCTATGCGCCCGGGCTGATCGGCGAGTGGCCGACGCTGGTCCAGACGCTGATCTATGTGGTGCTGGGCCTTATCTGGCTGCTCCCGCTGCGTCGCTACCTGATCTGGATGGAAACCGGCCGCTGGGGCTGATTGCCAAGCGGTATGCCCTGCCCTAGCGTCCGCGCCAAAGGGAGAGGGCATGACCACACGCGACGGGGTGGCCGACAAACCGTCGGTCTGGCTCAAGCTGGCGCACGGATCGGGCGCTGCCGCGTTCGGCATCAAGAACGGCGGCTTCGACTATTTCCTGTTGCTGTTCTACGGCACGGTGGTGGGGCTCGAACCCGGCCTCGTCGGGCTCGCGATCCTGATTGCGCTGGTGGTCGATGCGATCAGCGATCCGCTGGTCGGCTATTGGTCCGACAATCTGCGCAGCCGCTGGGGACGGCGCCATCCCTTCATGTATGCCGCGGCATTGCCCGTTTCGCTGAGCTATTTCCTGCTGTGGAATCCGCCCGACTGGGGCCAGGCGGGATTGTTCCTCTACCTCACCGCGCTGGCGGTGCTCATCCGTACCTTCATCACTTTTTACGAAACGCCCAGCTCGGCGCTTATCCCCGAGCTGACCGCCGATTATGACGAACGCACCAGCATGCAGGCCTATCGCCTGCTGTTCGGCTGGTCGGGCGGCACCGTGATGAGCATTGTCGTATTCGGAATCCTTTTCACCGGGCCGCTGGGAATGCGCGATCCGGAAGCCTATGCGCGATACGGGATCATCGCGTCGGTGCTGATATTCGCAACGATCATGATCTCGGCGCTGGGAACGCATAGCCGCATCCCCCATCTCCACCGCCCGGTCGCGAGGGGCGAGCGGTTCAGCATCGGGCGCATCTTCAGCGAGATGATCGAGACGCTGAGCGAGAAAAGCTTCCTCGCTTTGTTCGTCGCAACCGTGCTGTTCGCCATTGCGACCGGCCTGTCGGCGGCGCTCGCCTTCCTGATACTCAACTATTTCTGGGGGTTCAGCGAATTCCAGATCTTCATCTGGACCTGCTCGGTGCTGCTGTCCGCCGTGATCGGTTTCCTGATTGCGCCGTGGGCGACCCGCAAGCTCGGCAAGAAGCGCGCGACCATCGTTCTGGGGCTGCTCGCCTTCACCATCCAGCCCTCCCCCGTCCTGCTCCGGCTGGCCGGGCTGATGCCCGAAAACGGCGACCCGCTGCTGTTCCCGCTGGTGCTGGGCATCAATGTGATCGACCTGGCGCTGATCATTGCAGTGCAGGCGGTGGCCTATTCGATGATCGCCGACCTGGTCGAAGCCAACCAGGTGCGCACCGGCCGGCGTTCGGAAGGCGTCTATTATGCGGCGATGACCTTCACGCGCAAAACCACGCAGGGGTTCGGCGTATTGGCGGCGGGCCTGATCCTGTCGCTGATCGACTTTCCCGAAGGTGCCGACCCGGCGAGCGTGGACCCCGATATCCTGTGGCGGCTGGGTGCGTCCTACGCGCCCGCATTGCTGATCCTGTGGCTTTCCGCGCTGTTCTTCATTGCGCGTTACCGGATCGACAAAGGCATGCATGAAGAGAACCTGCGCCGACTGGCGGATGCGGAAAAATCCGCATCCGCCTAGGCGTCAGACTATTGTCAGAAAACGTCCCAAGTGGCGCGAGTGACGGGGCTCGAACCCGCGACCTCCGGCGTGACAGGCCGGCACTCTAACCATCTGAGCTACACCCGCTTGAAGCGTTGCACCGCTTGGGAGCCGCGCCACTAAGGCAGGGTCCGATTCCTGTCAATGCCCGATGTTGCGGTTTTTTGGCAGTTGTCGACACAGGCGGAAACGCGCACCGTATTTGCCCGATTTTCGCCGTTTCGGGGATCTCCCGAGCAGGAATTCTCAGTGGGGTATAATGGTGGGCCTGTCATACCGGCGAGAGCCATTCTTGCCTATTTCATCGGCCTGTCTTGCGCTGGCGGGATCCCGACCCAGCAGGCATTCGGAATCCGGTACTCGGCTTCTCTCGCACCACGGTCCGGGGCCGCCAGCTGCCTCGATCACCCGCCCCGCGCGATTGTCCTAGCAGCTTTCATATTTCCAGTTACGCCGCTTGCCCTCGCCGATCCATTCGGCAGCGGTGGCGATGCGTTTCGCGCGGGTTGCTTCGCGTTTGGCGCTCACCACCCAGTCGAGATAGTCGCATCGCTGGGCATCGGTAAAACCCTCCCAGACGGCAATCGCACCGTCGCACCTGGCGAGCGCATCGCGGAAATCGTCGGGCATCGCGATCGGCGGCTTCGGCCTCTGCCGGGCGGCCATAGGCGCTTGCGCAATGTGAGCCGCCTGTTTGAACCGCGCGATCAGTTCATCATCGGCGGGAAGCATGTCGAGCGCGGTGATCCGGCCGAAATTTCCCATTCCGCCGCCAGCGAATTCTTCGCTGCATAGCATTAGGGAGGCATGGTTCTTGAACGCCGCCATCCCGACAGCATTCTTCCCGCCCACGACGAAATGCGGCACGCCCCATTTGATGGTCTCGACCATATCGGGCAGCGCCCGGTGCACCAGATCACGAATGTGGTGCAGGATCGGCTGCGCAAAAGGCTGCGCCCTGTCGATGTACTCGTCGACTCGGCTGTCACGCGTCATGCGTGACAGCCTAGCAGATCAATCCACGAGGATCAGCGCCGGGGTTTCGAGCAGCTTCTTGAGCGCCTGGACGAAGCTTGCCGCGTCCCAGCCATCGACCACGCGGTGGTCGCAGCTGATCGAGATATTCATTAGCTTGCGCTTCTCGATCCGCTCGGCGCCATCGCTGCCGGTGACATACATCGGGCGTTCGATGATGCGGTTGGGACCGATGATCGCGACTTCGGGGCGATTGATGACCGGGGTGGTCGCCACGCCGCCCAGGGGGCCGAGCGAAGTGACCGTCAGCGTGCCGCCCTGCAATTCCTCGCTCTTGGCAGTGCCGGTCCGCGCCGCTTCGGCCAGCCGCGAGATTTCGTTAGCGAGCTGCCACGGATTCTTCGCCTGCGCGTCCTTGATCACCGGGACCATCAGCCCGGCATCGGTCTGCGCTGCCATGCCTAGATGGACCGCGCCGTGGCGCGTCACCACGCCGCCTTCGTCGTCGTAACGGGCGTTGATCATCGGGAAGTCGGGCAGCGTCTTGCAGATCGCAGTGATCAGCAGCGGCAGGATGGTCAGCTTGGGCTTGTCGCCGCGGTTGCTGTTGAGCTGCGCGCGTAGCACTTCCAGATCGGTGACGTCGCATTCCTCGACATAGGAGAAATGCGGGATGTTGCGCTTCGATGCGGCCATGTTCTCGGCGATGCGGCGGCGCATCCCGATGACCTTCTTCTCCTCATCCGCACGCGGCGCCGCCGCGGCGCCATAGCCTGCGTTGTAGGACAGGAACTGGTCGAGATCGCCGTGCCGGACGCGGCCGTCCTCGGCCGGCTTCACCTGTGCGAGATCGACGCCGAGGTCCTTGGCGCGTTTGCGCACCGCCGGCGTAGCAAGGACCTTGGCGTGCTGTGCCGGTTCGGGCGCGGGCGTCGGCGCAGGAAGCGGCTCGGGCTGCGGATCGGCGGCCAGCGCATCGTCGGCATCGGACGCATCCGAGTTCTCCACCTCGATCCGTTTCTCGACCCCCTCGTCCTTGGGCGCGGGCGCTGCAGTCTCGGCCTCCTCGACGACATCCTCGGGCACTTCGCCCTCGACCTCGATGACGACGAGCATCGAGCCGATCGATACCATGTCGCCCTCCCCGCCGGCGATCTCGAGGATCTTGCCGTTCACGGGGCTTTCCATCGGCACGGTGGCCTTGTCGGTCATCATGTCGACAAATTCTTCGTCTTCGCTGATCTGATCGCCGACCTGCTTGTGCCATTGCACAATCTCGGCCTCGGCGATGCCTTCGCCGATATCGGGCATGTTGAAGGTGAATTTCGCCATGGGATCAGTCCTTGAGGATCTTGTCGATGGCCTCGCCGATGCGGATTGGGCCGGGGAAATAGGCCCATTCGAGGCTGTGGGGATAGGGTGTGTCGAAGCCGGTCACGCGTTCGACCGGGGCTTCGAGATGATAGAAACAGCGCTCGGTGACCAGCGCGGAAAGCTCCGCCCCGAAACCGCTCGTCCGGGTCGCTTCGTGTACGATCAGGCAGCGCCCGGTGCGTTCGATCGAGGCTTCGATCGCTTCGATGTCGAGCGGGACCAGCGTGCGCAGATCGAGGATGTCAGCTTCGACGCCCTTCTCGCGGCACACCGCCTCGACCACATGGACCATCGTGCCATAGGCGAGGACGGTCAGCCGGTCGCCTTCGGTGACGTGCCGCGCCTTGCCCAGCGGGATCTTGTAATAGCCTTCGGGCACGAGGCTGGCGTCGAACTTCTTCCACGGCTGCACGGGCTTGTCGTAATAGCCCGAGAACGGGCCGTTGTAGATGCGCTTGGGCTCGAAGAAGATGACCGGGTCGTTGTCCTCGATGCACGAGATCAGCAGCCCCTTGGCGTCATAGGGCGTGGCCGGGATAACCGTCTTGAGACCCGAGACATGCGTAAAGATCGCCTCGGGGCTCTGGCTGTGCGTCTGTCCGCCGAAGATGCCCCCGCCAAAGGGCGAGCGGACGGTCATCGGTGCGATGTACTCGCCCGCTGAACGATAGCGCAGGCGCGCCGCCTCGGAGATCAGCTGGTCGAGCCCGGGATAGATGTAATCGGCGAACTGGATTTCGGGCACCGGGCGCAGGCCATAGGCGCCCATGCCCACTGCCACGGCGATGATCCCGCATTCGTTGATAGGCGTGTCGAACACGCGCGTCTTGCCGTATTTGTCCTGCAGCCCCGCGGTGCAGCGGAAGACGCCGCCGAAATAGCCGACGTCCTCGCCCATCACCACGACATCGTCGTCGCGGCCCATCGACACGTCGAGCGCATCGTTGATCGCCTCGATCATGTTGAGGCGGCGTTCGCCCTGCTGCTCGGTGGCGGGCAGGTCCTTGGTCTGGGTCTCGCTCATGCCTCGGGCAATCCTTCGGGAAACTTGGTCTTGCGCTCGTGCACCGCCTGGTCAGCCTGCTCGCGCAGGTGCCACGGCAGTTCCTCGAAGACGTCTTCGAACATGGTGCGGAACGGGTGATGCAGGCCGTGGCCGAGGATACCGTTGGCCTCGGCTTCCTTGGTGACCTTCTTGACGTGTTCGGCCGCCTCGAGGTCCATCTTCTCCTGCCGCTCCTCATCCCATTCGCCGAGCGCGATGAGGTGGTTCTTGAGCCGCATAACAGGATCGCCGAGCGGCCATTCGCTGCGTTCCTGTGCGCTGCGGTAGCCGCTGGGATCGTCCGAGGTAGAATGCCCTTCGGCGCGGTAGGTAAAGAACTCGATCAGCGTCGGCCCGGCATTGGCGCGCGCGCGATTGGCTGCCCAGCGTTCGGCGGCATAACAGGCCAGCGCGTCGTTGCCGTCCACCCGCAGACCCGCAAGGCCATAGCCCAGCGCGCGTGCGGCGAAAGTGGTGCGCTCCGCCCCGGCAAAACCGCTGAAGCTGGAGATCGCCCACTGGTTGTTGATAACATTGAGGATAACCGGTGCATTATACACCGTCGCAAACGTGCAGGCCGAATGGAAGTCGCCTTCCGCGGTGCTGCCCTCGCCCACCCAGGTCGCGGCGATCCGGCTGTCGCCCTTCATCGCGCTGGCCATCGCCCAGCCCACCGCCTGCGGGGTCTGCGTCGCGAGATTGCCGCTGATGGTGAAGAAGCTGTGCTCGCGGCTCGAATACATGATCGGCAGCTGGCGGCCCTTCAGCTTGTCGCCCTTGTTCGAGTAGATCTGGTTGATCATCTCGATCAGCGGGTAACCGCGCTGGATCAGGATGCCCTGCTGGCGGTAGCTGGGAAAGACCATGTCGTCGCCCGCCAGCGCCATCGAGGCCGAGACGCTGGTCGCCTCCTCGCCGGTGCACTTCATGTAGAAGCTGGTCTTGCCTTGCCGCTGCCCGCGGAACATGCGTTCGTCGAAGGCGCGCGTCATGGCCATATGGCCGAGCATGGCGCGCAACGTGTCCGCGTCGAGCTTGGGATCCCACGGTCCGTGCGCCTTGTCGTCATCGCCCAGCACGCGGACCAGCCCATAGGCCAGGTCGCGCATCTCCGCAGGGTCACACGCCTCGTCGGGCCGCGCCATGCTGCCCGCCTCGGGCACGTCGATGTGCGAGAAATCGACCGTGTCGCCCGGCCGGAACTTGGGTTCGGGCACATGCAGCGAGAGAGCCGGACGGTTCTCGCCTTCTGCACTGCCCTTGGGCCTGTCGGCCATAGAATCGTCTCCCAGACGCAATCTTACGCTTAAGCGTTATTTTATTTCACGGATGGGAAACGGTCAAGTCAGGGGCCGAATCACACCGCGACGGGCGCCTTGATCGGCGCATGCGGCGTGTAATCGTGAACCACGAAATCCTCGATCGCGTAGTCGAAGATGGAACGCGGACGCCGCATTATCTCAAGGCGCGGGCGGCCCTGCGGTTCCCGTGACAGCTGCTCGTCTATCAGCGCTTCGTGGTTGAGATAGAGATGCGTGTCCCCGCCCGTCCAGATGAGCTCGCCGGGCTCGAGGCCGACCTGCTGCGCGATCATCCGCGTCAGCAGCGCTGCCGACCACAGGTTGAACGGCAGCCCCAGCGCGACATCGCAGCTGCGCTGGTAGAGCAGGCAGTTGAGGCGGTCCCCCGCCACATGGAACTGGTAGGTCTTGTGACACGGCGGCAGCGCCATCGCCTCGAGCTCGGCGACGTTCCAGCCCTCGATGATATGCCGGCGGCTACCCGGATTGCTGCGTAGCGATTCGACCACTTGCGCGACCTGGTTGATCCCGGGCCCCATCCGGAAGCTGCCGTCGCCCTGCGCTTCATAGGTCGGCCAGTCGACCCATTGCTTGCCATAGACCGGACCGAGGTCGCCCCAGCGCGCGGCGAAGGCCTCGTCTTCGGCGATCTGCTGGACGAAATCCTCAAGCGGGACCTGATCGCCCGTCTCCGCGACATAGCGCGCATGCGGCCATTCGTTCCAGATCTTGACCCCCTGCAGCACGAGCGGGCGGATGTTGGTGTTGCCGGTAAGGAACCACAGCAATTCGCGCGTCGCGGTCTTCCAGTAGACCCGCTTGGTGGTGACCAACGGCATGGCGCCATCGGCAAGGTCGAACCGCAGCATCGCGCCAAAGACCGACCGCGTGCCCACGCCGGTCCGGTCCATCCGTTCGTCACCCTCCGACCAGATGCGGCGCATGAGTTCGAGATAGGGCTGTTCAGGGTGCGATTCGGACACGGGATGCTCGTTTTGCTGCGGAGTTTCTTCCTAGGCCCGATTTGCCCGAATTGCCTGCTTGCGTGTGCCGCAATCCCCACCTATAGGGCGCGCCTTGCTTCGCACCCAAGGCTTCACAAAGCCGCGGGCCGATCCGGTCGGGGAGTAGCTCAGCCTGGTAGAGCACTGTCTTCGGGAGGCAGGGGCCGGAGGTTCGAATCCTCTCTCCCCGACCAATTTTCGTCGTTTCCGACTATAAGCCGCAAATTCCGCCGTTTTCCTCACTCAGAGGAAATCGGTCGGGAATCCTGCGCGCCGATTGTGCCACTGATTGTGCCCGCCCCGTGCCCTGCCCGGCTCCCCGCAGCCAAGGTTCACATGGCACGGCAATCTACCGTCGCGGCTCCGTCTTTTGGTGGAAATCGCGCCTGAGTTTGGGTTCCGTTCTAGCGCGTCCTACAATGATCCGACTATCGCTGCGCACTGCTAGCCCGCACCAGGCTCGCACACGCGCGGCCGTCAGACCGCTGAACTGAACTGCCTCGCGGTCGGCGGCCGGTGCGCATCGAAGAGTGCAGCGATTGACCGCGCGTAGGGCAATCCTTCTGGCAATATCTCGAGCCACTGCCGGTCTATCGATACGAGTTCGCGATCCACGAATGGTCTCAGGCCCGCCTCAGCCTCGCGCATCAAACAAGCGCCGAGCTGCGCGCGGCCCTGACACAGCAGACGTTCGATCACCGCTGCGCGGTAACGGTCGTCGGGGCTACGGACGATGCCGCGCCCGGCCGCGAGGTGTCCTTGCGAACTCAGCATGCGATAGCGGCCGCTGTTCTTTTCGTTCTGTGCGAGCAGTTGCGGAAAGCTGCTGATCGCCGAGGCGCCCAGACCGATCAGGATGTCGCTGGGATCGTCGGTGAAACCCTGGAAGTTGCGCCGCAGCGTCCCATCGAGTGCCGCACGGGCGAGCGGGTCTCCGCCTAGCTTGGCAAAATGGTCGAAGCCGATCGGCGTGTAGCCATGCGCGGTAAAATAGGCGTATCCCCTTTCGGCCATTGCAAAGCGTTCGCGTTGGCCTGGAAGCTTGCTGCCATCGATTACCCGCTGCCGAGGCACGATATGCGGCACGTGGGCATAGCCGAACAGCGCGATCCGATCGGCGCCGAGAGCGCCTGTGCGCTGCAGACTGTCTTCGAGATCATGCATCGACTGGCCCGGCAGGCCGTACATCAGATCGAAGTTGAGCGACGCCACCCCTGCCCCGCGCAGCCAGTCGACGGTCTGCACAATGCAGTCCTCGGATTGCACGCGGCCGATCGCCTCTTGGCATTGGGCCGCAAAGGTCTGGACCCCCAGGCTGGCACGTTCGATCCCGACCTGCCCGATTATTTCGGCCCATTCCCGCGTCATCGTTCGCGGGTCGAGTTCGATCGAGAAGGTTGGCGTGGTCACGGGCAGATTCGCAAACAGACTATCGATCAATCGCCCGAAGTCTCTCGGCTCAATTGCGTTGGGGCTACCCCCGCCGAAAGCGATCCGCGCGATCCGCGCCGATTTCGGCAGGAGCGAGCCGACCAGCTCAATCTCGCGGTGCAGCGCCGCAAGATACGTCTCGAGCCGCTGACGGCGGCCCGATGCGGCGGTGTTGCATCCGCAATAGAAGCAGATCTTCTCGCAGAACGGGATATGGATGTAGAGCGAGATGTCGCCTTTGGCCTCACCCAGCGCTCGCCTATACAGGCCGGTGTCGATGCCGCCGAATTCGGCCGCGGTGGGATAGCTCGTGTAACGGGGCACGGGCTTGGCGAGCAGATCGGCGTAGTATGTCCACATGCGGGCCTTCTTGAAGCTGCCCACCATGCGCGTCATTGCGCCAGATCAAATCTCTTGCGACATGATCCTGCATGGCATGCCTTTACGGTACAGGGTTCCTCGTGCGCCGGCTTACGATCAATGGGGATCTCCACCGATCCCCCGTTGCACAGCTTAGCCGTGATGGTTTGCACGGGCTGCGGCAGCGGCCCGACCGCCAGCGGCAGCAGCACGAGGATGCCCGGAAGCACAGAGCCGGTCACAGCTCGTCTTCCTCATCGTCGATCAAGATGCGCTGCGCCGCGCCATCGAGGTCTTCGAACTGCCCCCTCTTCATCGCCCAGAAGAACGCTGCGAGACCGAGCATGCCGAGGCCCAGCGCGATGGGGATCAGAAAGGCCAGGCCGCTCATTGCGCCGCCCTGGCAAGCCTGAGCGAATTGCCCACTACGACGAGCGAGCTGAGCGACATCGCCACCGCTGCGATCAAGGGCGTTACAAGACCGGCCAGCGCCAACGGCACGGCAAAGACATTGTAGACGATCGCGAATGTGAAGTTCTGGCGCACGATCCGCATGGTCCGGCGGGCAACCCGTACCGCCAGCACGACGGGACGCAGCGACCGGCCCAGGAAAACCGCATCCGCTGCCTGCTGGCTCACATCGCTGGCGCTGCCCGGCGCTATCGAGGCATGCGCCGCGGCCAGCGCGGGGCCGTCATTGATGCCATCCCCCACCATAAGCGGGTGGTGCCCTGCCGATTTGAGTTCTTCGATATGTGCAAGCTTGGCGTCGGGGTGCAGTTCGGCCTTCCACTCGAGCTCCAGGTCGCCGGCGACCGCGCTCACCGGCCCCGCCCGGTCTCCGGAGACCACCGTACTTTCAATGCCCGCAGCGGCAAGCTCGTCCAATGTCGACTTAACGTCGGGCCGGACGGGGTCGTCGAAGGCGATATTGGTGACCTCCTCGCCGATCCGCAGGCCCGTAGCGATCCGGATGCCGCCCGTCTCGGGGCGCGTGAGCGCGACGGGGATGCCGTCAAGAACAGCGGAGACACCGTTGCCGCCCGTTTCTCGCACGCCGGACAAATCGATGGCTTCGACGCCCCGACCTTCGAGCGCGCGGGTGATGCTCTTGCTCAGCGGATGGCAGCTGGTGCGGGCAAGTGCTTGGGTGATCGCTGCCTGCCGGTCGGTAAGATGGCCCAGCTCGGGCACCGGCTCGCCCACGGTCAGCGTGCCCGTCTTGTCGAACAGCGCGGTATCGATTTCGGCAAGCCGTTCTAGCGCGCTGCCATCCTTGACCAGCAGGCCTTTCCTGGCGAGCGCCCCCGACGCCACGACCTGCGCTGCGGGAACCGCTAGTCCTATCGCGCAGGGGCAGGTAATGATCAGCACGGCGATCGCGATCACCAGCGACTGGTACCATCCCGCCCCGGCGATCATCCACCCGGCGAAGGCCAGCAGCGCGAGCGAATGCACCGCGGGGGCGTATAGCCGGGATGCGCGATCCGCAATGCGGAGATAGTGGCTGCGTGATTGGCCCGCCTCGTCCATGAGGCGCGCGATCCCCGCAAGCGCCGTGTCCGAAGCGGCCTCTGTCACCCGCACGCGCACCGCGTTCCCTAGGTTGATTGCCCCGGCATAGACTGTGTCGCCGACCCGCGCGGCTTGCGGTGCGCTTTCCCCGGTCAGCATGGCGTTGTCGAGCGTCGTCTCGCCTTCCTCGATCACGCCATCGGCTGCGAGCGCCTCACCCGCCGCGACGATCATCAGCATGCCCCGCTCGAGATCTTCCGCAACGACGGTGCGATGCGCCCCGCTTTCATCGAGCACCATCGCGCTGCGGCCCATGCGCGACAGCAGGGCGCCGATCCCGGCGCGCGTCCGGTTGCGCATCGTCGCGTCGAGCGCGCGCCCGGCAAGCAGGAAGAACAGCAGCATGACCGCGCTGTCGAAGTAGGCATGGCCCGTGCCCGCGATGGTCTCGTAGAGGCTCAACCCCGTCGCCAGCAGAACCCCGATCGAGATCGGCACATCCATGTTGGTGCGCCGGTGGCGCAGTGCCATTGCCGCGCTCGCGAAGAAGGGTCTTCCGGCATAGACCACAACCGGCAGGGCGATAATCGCCGACAGCCAGTGGAACAGGTCGCGCGTGCCCCCTTCCGCACCCGACCACACGCTGACCGAAAGCAGCATGATGTTCATCATGCCGAACCCGGCGACCGCGAGCGCCCGCATCAATGTCGCCGCTTCGCGGTCGTCGAGCGCCATCGGATTGTCCGCCACTGGCTGGGCCTCGAACCCGATGGCGGCGATCGCTTCTACGACGTCACGTTCATCCAGCCGAGCGTCGTGGCGGACCGCGACACGCTTGGCGGAGAAGTTCACCCGTGCCCAATCGACCCCTTCGAGCTTCGCCAGCCCGCGCTCGATCTTCGATATGCACCCGGCACAGCGCATCCCCGGCACCGTGAACCGGCTGTCGCGCAAGGGAATACTGTCTTGCGTATCGAGAGCGAGCGGGGCGTTCATTGCACCTCCGCTTCGTCCATCCAGCGATTGTTGCCATCGGTGACCGCAACGCGCGCGATCCAGCGGCCCGAAGGGAGGGTCTCGGTCGAGGCATAGCTACCCGGCGCCACCTGCTCTAGCTGCAACGACATGTCCTGCGGCTGGCCAAGCGGACGCCGCAATTCGGCAGAGACGCGTGCCGCCTGCGGCACGCCCTGCGTCGTTACCACCAGCCTGCCGTCGCCAGCGCGAGTCATGTTTACAGCGTAGCCAAGCTTGCCGCCCTCGCGCGCCTCGTCGAGCCAGCCGTTGAACTTCTGGCTCGCAACATAGGAATTCTCGACCACCACGCCGCCGAAACCGCCGATGGCGAGCGAAGCCATGTAGAAATTCACGGCAACCACGATGCCGAAACCCGCGACCATGAGCACGGCCATGTCCCGGCCTGTGAATTCACGGCGCATCATTCATCCTCCGGCGCATCGAAGCGCGTTTCCACCACATCCGTCTCGCGCTGTTTGTCGAGCGAAGTGATGCGGAATTCAAACTGTTGCGATGCAGTGCCGGCGGGCACGACGAGATAGGCACGCACCTGCCGTACGAGATCGGCGGGCACCGTCACCCGCTGCGTGGCCGCTGCCTCACCGCGGTTGATCGTATCGGTCCACATGACTGCACCGGGGAGGCCCTCGACTGCGATTTCCATCTCGCGCGGGCGGCTTTCCATATTGCGGATCTTGAGCGTGTAGGAATTGCGCACCGATCCGTCCGACATCAGCATGTAGGGCGGGTTGCGATCGGGGGCCACGGTCAGTTCGGTATGGCTGCGCGTGCCCAACGCGAACAGCAGTGCTCCGCCGATCCCCGCCCAGATCATCGAGTAAGCGATCGTTCGCGGCCGCAGCAAGGTCCGCCAGGGCGATTTTACGGCGCCTCCGGCTGCCTCGCGCTCGCAATCTTCGAGCGTGGCATAGTCGATGAGACCCCGCGGGCGCCCGATATCGTCCATGACCCGGTCGCAGGCATCGATGCACAGTCCGCAGGTGATGCACCCGATCTGCGGACCTTCGCGGATATCGATACCGGTTGGGCACACCTGCACGCACTGGGTACAATCGATGCAGTCGCCGAACCGGTCGGGGTTCTTCGCCGCCTTCTTGACACTTCCGCGCGGCTCGCCGCGCCAGTCCTTGTAGGTCACCAGAAGCGATTTTTCATCCATCATCGCCGTCTGGATGCGCGGCCAGGGGCACATGTAAATGCACACCTGTTCGCGCATGAAGCCGCCCAGCGTGACCGTGGTCAGCGTCAGCACCGCGACCGTTATGTAGGCAACCGGTGCCGCTTCGCCGCGCCAGAAATCCTGGACCAGCGTGGGCGCGTCGGCGAAATACATGATCCACGCGCCGCCGGTCCAGAAACCGATGAACAGGTAGATGCTCCACTTGAAAGCGCGGCGAACCACCTTGCTCCAGGTCCATGGTGCCGCGTCGAGGCGGATGCGCGCGTTGCGATCCCCATCGACAAAGCGGTCGACGTGCTGGAACAGGTCGGTCCACACCGTCTGCGGGCAGGCGTAGCCGCACCATGCGCGTCCCACGGCGCTGGTCACCAGGAACAGGCCGATCCCCGCCATGATCAGCAACCCGGCTACGAAGTAGAATTCGTGCGGCCAGATCTCGATGCTGAACATATAGAAGCGGCGGTTGGCGAGATCCACCAGCACCGCCTGGTCGGGCGCGTAAGGGCCACGGTCCCAACGGATCCACGGCGTGGCGTAGTAGATCCCCAGAGTGACCAGCATCACCAGCCATTTGAACCGGCGGAAAGGCCCGTCGATCCGCTTGTTGTGCACTGCTTTACGCGGCTCGTAGAGCCGCTCGGGCAGGTGCTCGCGCGCAGGTTCGTGTGGCTCGTGGCGCCGCGTGGTCGTCGCGGGATCGGCAACCGCACTCGAGACCGGCTCGTTGCTCTTAGCGATGCCGTCCTCGACGACTACCGACCAGTCGCGTTCGCCCGGAGGGCTGGTGTCCTCAGGGTTGTTCATCGACCGCTACCCCGGGGTCCTCGGCAACTTCCACGAAGTCTTCACCTCCCCCGAGCGAGTGTACATAGGCCGCCAGCATCTTCAGCGTCACCGGATCGAGCCGGCCTTCCCATTTGGGCATCATGCCCATCCGCGGATTGAGGATCTGCCGCTTGATCGCCTCGCGGCTGCTGCCCCGCAACCAGATCGCATCGTTGAGAGTGGGCGCGCCCTGCGCGCGGTCCCCTTCCCCGCGGATACCATGGCAGGCAGCGCAATTGTCGGCATAGAGCTGTGCGCCCACCGGATTGCTCACGGCCTTGCCGCTGAACGCGAGGACATGATCGGTCAGCGCATCGAGCTGGTCGGTGTCGAACGCGCCAGCGAAGGGCGGCATGACACTCCTGCGCGTCTCGTCGTCACCATCCTGCCGGATGCCATGCGCAAGTGTATATTCGATCGCCTTGAGATCGCCGCCCCACAGCCAGTCGTCATCATTGAGATTGGGATAGCCTAGTTCCTGGCTGCCCGCCGCGCCCGAACCATGGCATTGTACGCAATTGACGCGGAACGCGGCTGCGCCGCCGGCAATCGCCTGCTGCATCAACGCGCTATCATCGGGCAGGCGTTCGACCGGAATACGCGCGAGTTGTTCGCTCACGGTGGTGCGCGCCTGATCGGCAGCGCTCATTTCCTTCGCAAGTTCGCCCCGGCTCGACCAACCCAGCACACCCTCTGTCGCCCTGTCGATCATCGGCCATGCGGGATAAGCGATCACATAGCCCACCGCGAAAGCGATCGTCAGGTAGAAGGTCCACAGCCACCAGCGCGGCAAGGGCGTGTCGAGTTCCTCGATGCCATCCCACTCATGGCCGACGGTGGGTGTGCCGGTCGGCTGGTCGATGCGCTTATTCGCCATCGGCTTTCCCTTCGAAGATCAGGTTTGCAGCGTCACGGTTGCGTTTCTTCGCACCGGGCCGGAACGGCCAGGCGCACAGCCCGACGAACAGCGCCAGCATCAGCACCAGCGCATAGCTGTCGGCGAAGTGGCGCAGGGTTTCGTAAATGCTCATCGGCCCTTCTCCTCGGCCAGTTCTTCGAGCGGCGCGGCACTGTCGAAATCGACGAGCGTGCCGAGCATCTGGAGATAGGCGATAAGCGCGTCCATCTCGGTCACCCTGTCGGGATCGCCGTCGAAATCGCGGATCTGCGCCTTGGGATAGCGGGTGGCGAGATCGCCCGGGTCGCGATCGGGGTCCGCCTGCGCGAGCAGGTCGGCTTCGGCATTCGCGAGGTCTTCCTCGGTATAGGGTACGCCCACTCGCATCAGGGCGATCATGGTCGCTTCCGGATCGCCGAGGTCGAGCTTGGTTTCCTTGAGGAAGCCGTATTGCGGCATGACGCTTTCGGGCACCACGCTCTGCGGGTTCTCGAGGTGCTGCACGTGCCATTCGTCCGAATAGCGACCACCTACGCGCGCGAGATCAGGCCCGGTGCGCTTCGAGCCCCATTGGAACGGATGGTCGTACATGCTTTCGGCAGCGAGGCTGTAGTGGCCGTAGCGTTCCACCTCGTCGCGGAACGGACGGACCATCTGGCTGTGGCACACGTAGCAGCCTTCGCGGATGTAGATGTCGCGTCCGGCCTGTTCGAGCGGGGTGTACGGACGCACGCCCTCGACCTCCTCGATAGTATTGTCGAGATAGAACAATGGCGTAATCTGCACCAGACCGCCGATGGCGACGGTCACGAAAGTGCCGATGGCCAGCAGGGTAATGTTGCGCTCGAGCCGCTTGTGGCCCTTGACGGTTTCTTCGACGACGGGATCGGTCATGACTTGCGTGATCCTATTCGGCCGGAACGGCGCTGGGCTGATTGACGATCGGGCGATCCGCTTCGGGATCGTAGGCAGCGTCGTTCAGCGGTGCTTCGACGCGCTGCTTTCCGGCCAGCGTCATCCAGATGTTGTAGGACATGATGAGAGCGCCACTGAGGTACATCAGGCCGCCCGCTGCGCGCATGACATACATCGGGAACATGGCAGCGACGCTGTCGGCGAAGGACCACACCAGATAGCCGTCGGGCCCGTATTCGCGCCACATCAGCCCCTGCATGATGCCCGCGACCCACATGCTCGCGGCGTAGAAAACGATGCCGATCGTCGCGAGCCAGAAGTGCCAGTTGATCATGCGCAGCGAATACATCCGTTCGCGCTTCCACAGCCGGGGCACGAGGAAATAGACGCAGGCGAAGGTGATCATGCCGTTCCAGCCGAGCGCGCCCGAATGCACGTGGCCGATCGTCCAGTCGGTGTAGTGCGACAGGCTGTTGACGCTCTTGATCGACAGCATCGGCCCTTCGAAAGTGCTCATGCCGTAGAAAGCCAGCGCCATCACCATCATGCGGATGATCGGGTCTGTGCGGACCTTGTCCCACGCGCCGTTGAGGGTCATCAGCCCGTTGATCATGCCGCCCCAACTCGGCATCCACAGCATAACCGAGAACACCATGCCCAGCGTCTGCGCCCAGTCGGGCAGTGCGGTGTAATGCAGGTGGTGCGGTCCCGCCCAGATGTAGAGGAAGATCAGCGACCAGAAGTGGATGATCGACAGTCGGTAGGAATAGACCGGGCGCTCCGCCTGCTTGGGGACGAAGTAGTACATCATCGCCAGGAAGCCCGCGGTGAGGAAGAAGCCGACCGCATTGTGGCCGTACCACCATTGCGTCAGCGCATCCTGTACCCCGGCAAAGGCGCTGTAGCTCTTGGCCCCCAGCAGGCTGACCGGAATCGCCAGATTGTTGACGATGTGCAGCATCGCCACCGTCACGATGAACGCGAGGTAGAACCAGTTGGCGACGTAGATATGCGGTTCCCTGCGCTTCGCCAGCGTGCCGACGAAGACGACGAAATAGGCGACCCAGACTATCGTGAGCCACAGGTCGACATACCACTCAGGCTCGGCATACTCCCTCGACTGGGTAATGCCGAGCAGGTAGCCCGTTGCCGCCAGCACGATGAACAGCTGGTAGCCCCAGAAGACAAAGCGCGCGAGGTTGGGAAAGGCCAACTGCGTGCGGCAGGTGCGCTGCACGACATAGAAGCTGGTCGCCAGCAGCGCGTTGCCCCCGAAGGCGAAAATCACCGCGCTGGTATGCAGCGGGCGCAGACGGCCGAAATTGAAATAAGGTTCGAAATTGAGCTGCGGAAAAGCCAGCTGCGCAGCGATGAAAACGCCAGCCAGAAGGCCCGCGATTCCCCAGAACATGGTGGCAATGACACCCCAGCGGATGGGATCGTCGTCATAGCGAGAGGGGCCGTCGGGGAGCTTGAAAAAGCCCCTCGCCTTGCCCAGCGGGTCGAACCGCGATGCGCTCACCCAGATCATCACGAAACCCAGGGCCGCGATGATCCAGGCATGCGCCGCGAAACCGCTGTCCGCCGCGCCAACTGCCGCCGCCATCGCGATGAGCATTACAAGGAACCACAGGCCCACACGGCCCAGCGCAGTTTCCGCTTGCATAGATTTCTCCGTCCTTTTGCAGGGAGTTAAGCGGGTATCCCGCGAAGGGCATTGATCCAGATCAAATTTGGAAAAGAAATCATGCGGCCTCGCGCAGGAATCCCGCCCGGTCGCGAAGGCTTTCCACGGCGTTCAAAATCACGCCCGAGCGGCCCACTGTCTCGATCACCCCGTCGTCCCTCAGCTTGGATAGCTGCCGACTGACGGTCTCGATCGTGAGGCCGATGCTGTCCGAGATGTCCCGGCGGGACATTGGCAATTCCAGATACAGCCGATCGCCCTGCTCGACGCCGATCCGGTCCGCCATCCCGATCAGGAACACAGCGACCCGCTCGCCGGCCGTTTTGCGTCCCAGCGCGATCGTCTTCTCGCGGCACCGGCGCAGTGAGCGCGTGGTGCTATCCAACAAATGGTGCAGGACCCCCACCTCGCCCGATGCCAGCCGCAGGAACCGCGCCGAGTCGAAAGCCAGGATGTCGCAATCCCTGAGCGCGCTGACCGAGTAGGAGTAATTGTCGGAACCCGGCACGGTAAAAACCTCGCCGGCGAACTGGAAGGCAACGATCTGGTCGCGCGACTCCGACGCGTGCGCAACCAGCTTGGTAGCCCCGTTGACGACGAAGACGATCTGCTGACCCGCGCCCGCGAATCCCAGCGCATGCCCCTTGGCGAGCTGGCTTGACCGGGCAAGCGACTTGAACCGGCAAACCACGGAATCCGGTAGATCCGCAGGAAGAATCCGGTGGGCAAAACGCTGGAAGGGATCGGTTGATGTGATCATGAAACCGCTCTCGCCCCGATGGGCCGACACTTCCTTGATCTAGATCAATGCCGACAAGAAACTTTCGCTTCAAAGCCGCCCCAGCACTGCAACAACCCTGGGCTGCATGAGGCGGCCACTGCAGCGCTCGAGGACAATCAAATGAAGAAGTTTCTGGTGGCTGCGCTGACCGGTACGGCCATGTTGGCTGCGCCTGTCCAGGCCGCGGAAAACGAGGGTGAATTGCAGCTAAAGCTGCTCGGCACCTATGTCGCGCCCGATGGCAAGATCACCGATATCAACACCGATATCGTGGGCCTTCCTGCCACCACGCAGACCAAGGCGAGCGACAATTTCGTACCCACGCTGGCAATCGAATATTTCGCCACGCCGTATTTCTCGATCGAGACGATCTGCTGCGTGACCCAGCACGATGTCGATGCGGTGGCCGGCCTGCCGGGTGCCGAACTGGCGTCCGACGCCAAGGTCATCCCCGCGACCTTCACGGCGAAGTACCATTTCGATCTCGGCGGCGTGAAACCCTATCTCGGTGCCGGGGCCACCTATTTCTGGTGGGTCGATGTCGAACCGGGTGCGGACACCATTCCGCTTGGTGTGACGCGCACCACGCTGTCGGACGAATTCGGCTTCGTGCTGCAGGCGGGTACCGATATCGCGCTCGGCGATAGCGGCATCGGCCTGACGATCGACGCGAAGCGCTACTTCGTCGACACGACCGCGCGCTGGTATGCGGGCGATACGCTGGCAATCGAGACCGAGCACAAGCTCGAACCGTGGGTATTGAGCGCCGGCGTAGCCTATCGGTTCTGATCGGGCATCGAATAGGCACGCTTCCAAACGGCGAGGAACTCAGCGCGCCCGGCTAGCTCTCTAGCCGGGCGCACGATCCTTGCGGCAGGATCCAATCGCGAACTGACGGTCGCCTATTTGAGAATTTCGAGCCGGTTGCAGATACCGGAAAGCGGACCGACAGCTCCGCTCTGGCCACCGATGAGGGACTTGTCTGATTGCGAAGTGGAAGCGGAGAGTACTTGGCTCAGGCTCGCTCCGGATCCAATCGCCGAAGCAGGCGTGCCTGCGACGCAGTAATCTGTGCCAGATCGAACTGATCGAGGTGCGTCAGAAAGGCTTCGATAGCGCCCGCTAGCGCGGGCTTCAGGCCGCACGCACCATCTATCACGCACTTTTCCTTTCCGCCCATGCAGGCAACGAAGCCCGTGAGGTTCTCCATGCTCCGGACGACGTCGCCTACGTTTATCTCTGCCGGCGGCCGCGCAAGTCGCAGTCCGCCGCCTCGTCCCCGCAGCGATACGACATAGCCTGCTGCGACCAGGTCTTGTGCGACCTTGGCGAGATGATTGCGCGAAATGTCGTAGTGATCGGCCATCCAATCGATCGAAACCACCTCATCCTTGGCGGCAAGCGCCATCAGCATTCGCAAGGCATAATCAGTTCTCAGGTTCAGCTGCATAAAACAGGTATATCATATATTGATTTTCGCTCCAAGGCGCTATAACAGGCATATCAGATACCGCTTTGAAAGAGTCGAACATGTCCACCCTGACCGAGAAGTCCCGCGAACATGTCCACGCCGCAAGAGCAGCAAAGCGCGCGCAGGCGGTGGCACTTGGCGTCGATGAGCGGTTCGTGTCGCTCATGGTGGAGCGCTTTTACGCCAATGTTCGGGAGGACGAGCTGCTCGCTCCAATCTTTGCAGAGCGCATTTCTGATTGGCCCCAACATCTCGAGCGGATGAAAGCGTTCTGGCGCTCCATTCTTTTTAACAGCGGTGAGTTCTCGGGAAACCCGATGGCCAAACACATGGCGATCGCTGGTCTTGAGCAGTCTCACTTCGTGCGCTGGCTCGAGCTTTTCTACGCAACTCTGGATGCACTCGGCCCCCAACCCAAGGGCGTCGCGCTCGTCGCCGAACGCGCGCGCTCCATCGCCGACAGCCTTCTCACCGGAATCTCGATCCGGCGAGAAGGTCTCTCCGGATCCACAGCAGGAAAGGACCTCCCCCATGTTTGAACAACGATCGATATTAGCCGAACGGGAAGCCGACCTGGAGACCGAGCTTCAGCCTCTGGAGAGCATACTTCACCCCTTGGCAGCACCACCCGTCGCGCCACAGAATGCGGGGTTCCAGTTGCCGCGCGGTGTTTGGACGGCGATGCTGTCCTGCTACGCGGTATTCTTCGCAGCCATCTTCGCCGCGACCGGCGGCAGTAGCGCCGCGCGCTTCGCCATCGTCATTTCCGTCCTCTACACTGCGGTCTATTTCGGGGTGGCGAGGATCGGCGCGCGCCAGGCTGGGAGAGAAGCCACATCGCCGCTCGAACAGGGCCAGATGCTCGATACCTGGACCGGCTTGATGGATAAAAGAGCGGTTTACGGCCAAATATTGATCGTGCCGCTCGCGGTGGCCCTGTTCGGCATCGGGATCCTTCTCATTACCGTCCTAATCGGTATCGGAGCATAGGCATGACGAAAAACTTGCCAGATGATGTCCGCAAATATTCGGAAACGCCGGTTTTTAACGAGCAAACGGTACCTGATAAGCTTACATCGGAGCACGACCTCAAGGCCGGAGTGTGGGGCAAGCTATGCGTGATCGCTGGCCACCTCGACTATCACGTTCCGGGAGCACCGGATCAGAAACATGCGATAAAAACGGGCGAACACGTCGTTATCGAACCTCGACAAGTGCATTTCGTCAGGCCAATTGGCGACGTTCGATTTAAGGTCGAATTTTATCGTTGAACGAGTTCAAAGAACGCAAAGGACGGGGTGAACAGCCGACTATTCGATCCGTCCGTGCCGGCTATCGCACTTCGACGATCCGCAGACGGCGCTCCTTACCAGAACGATCGGGCCAGTTGATCGCAGAGCCAGCCTGCATCCCGATTAGACCGGCGCCCACGAGCGTCAACACGGAGAGACGGTTCTGGTCCAGGTTCGCATCGCATGGCCATACCAGTTGAACCTGGCGCCGATCACCCGGACGCTCGTCGACGCGCGGATGGAGTTTCTGTCACCATCGTCCGGTTTCCAGCGGTAGAAAGCGGACCACGCCTGGTCGATCATCAACTTCTGGTAGCGCCAGAACGGCATCGTCCGCTTTCCCTGCTAGGATCACAGCTGGCCCGCCGTGCCGCGCGAGGGTTTCACGACCGAAAAACCCGCAGCGTCCATTCGCCTCGCGCTAGCAAAGCATGCGGTAAGCTTGGCCATCACGAAATGGTTCAGATCCCTAGTTCGCCTTGAAAGAAGCTCCCAACCGCGATCGCGCTTCTTGGGCGATGATAGCGGATATCTCGCCATAAAGTTCGGCGAAGGCAGCGGTCTGACGCCACGCGGCACCGACACTGCGATATTCCTGCCAGCCGGCCGGCTCCGCGATCCGCACGACATCGAGCCCGCCAGCATCCGAGCGGATGTACAGCTCCGGCAATATTGCGAGCCCCACCCCCGAGCCGACCATCTGCTGTACCGCGTCGAGGCTGGTGCCTTCGTAATCGGCCATCACCGTGCCGCCGAGAGCGGTGCAAATCTCCAAGAGCTGGCGGTGATAATGGTGGCGATGATCGAGCGTCAGGAAGGTCCGCCCGGCGAAGTCGCCGGTTTGGAGCCGGGCGCGTTCACCCAAGCGATCGTCGGGTGGAACGACTATGCGAAGTGGTTCGCGGAACAGGGGTTCGACATGCAGGCCATGCCCCGCGACCGGTAAGGGTGAGAGCACCATGTCGAGCTCGCCTGCCGCCAGTTCGCCGTGCTGGATATCGGGGATGCCCTCGCGGATGAACAGCCGCAAGTCGGGATAGCGCCGGTGCAACGTCTTGATCACGCTGGGCATCAGATAGGGCCCGATGGTGGGCGTAACACCGAAGCGGATGGAACCGACGAACCGTTCCGCAGCGCGATCCGCAGCATCCTCGAACCCGCGCTGCGCGTTTAGCACACTGCGCGCGGCACCCAGGAGGTCGCGGCCCGCCGGAGTCAGTTGCATGCCCTTGGGCACCCGCTCGAACAATTGCAGACCCAAGCGGGTTTCGAGCGTGCGCAATTGCTGGCTCAGCGCGGGCTGCGTCAGCCCCAGCGCCACCGCTGCCTCGCCCATGTTGCGGGTTTCGGCGAGCTTGGCGAAGATCGCGATCTGCCTGAGGGTGACCATCTCGCCCCATTAGCATTGCTTATCGCTTTACCGCAATGGTTCGAATTGGATTATCGCCTGGGAGATCCTCATACCTTGTCCGGACACAGACGAAGGAGAGTGCGATGACCAGTTCGCCCGACGAAAAGATCATGAAACCCTATCTGCTGAAGCTCCTGCGCGAGCATCGCGCGCTGAACCGCCTGATCGACACCACCAAGGCGCTGGGCGCCAGCGAAGACATCAAGGCGATGAAGCGCCTCCGCTTGCGGCTGAAGGACAAGATCGTCGCGCTCCAGCGCCACTATTACGGGCGCAGCCTCGCGGGCTGACCCGCAGGCGGCGGCCGGGCTCCCTCCCCCCCCTCCCCAAGACCAGGGACCGGTCGCCGCCATCTGCCATATGCAAAGGAATAGCAGTCATGAGCCCGATCGGCCCTGCCGAGCGCCTGCGCGCCTTTATTGCCAGCGAAAGCGCCGGCGGCATCATCCTGATCGCGGCCGCCGCGCTGGCGCTGGCGATCGCCAATTCCCCGCTCCTGCCCGATTACCAGAAACTGCTGGCGACGCCGGTTGCATTCAGCGCGGGCAGCCTCGTTACGATCGACAAGCCCTTGCTGCTGTGGATCAACGACGGGCTGATGGCGCTGTTCTTCTTCCTCATCGGGCTGGAAGTGAAGCGCGAGATCGTGACCGGCCAGCTTCGCAGCTGGAAGCAGGCTTCGCTGCCCATCATCGCTGCAGTCGGCGGCATGGCAATCCCCGCGATCCTCTTCGTCGCGCTCAATTTCGGCTCGCCGGAGAACCTGCGCGGCTGGGCGATTCCCGCCGCCACCGACATCGCCTTTGCGCTGGGCTTGCTGGCCCTGCTCGGTTCGCGCGTTCCCGTCGCGCTCAAGGCCCTGCTGCTCGCCATCGCGATCATCGACGATATCGGTGCGATCGCGATCATCGCCATCTTCTACACCGAGAACATGAACCTCGCCGCGCTGGCGCTGGCGCTGGTTCCCGCCGCTGCCATGCTGCTGCTGAACCGTGCAGGCGTCGCACGGACAATACCCTACTTCCTGTTCGCGGCCCTGCTGTGGATTTGCGTGCTCAAGTCCGGCGTCCATGCGACGCTGGCAGGCGTAGTGACCGCGCTGTTCGTGCCTATCGCAACGGGCGAGGAGCGCCCGCTCGAACGGCTCGAACATGCACTTCACCCGTGGGTCGCCTTCCTCATCCTGCCGGTCTTCGCCTTTGCCAATGCCGGCGTTTCCTTTGCCGGTGCGGGGCTCGACGCGCTGCTCGCGCCGCTGTCGCTGGGCATTGCGGCGGGGCTCGTCATCGGCAAGCAGCTGGGAATTTTCGGTGCCTGCTGGCTGGCGGTCAGAGCCGGCTGGGCGAAGCTGCCTGAAGGCGTCGGCTTCCATCATATCTACGGCCTCTCGTGTCTTGCCGGGATCGGCTTCACCATGAGCCTGTTCATCGGCAACCTCGCCTTCGCCGATCCGCAGCAGATCGCGGCGGTCAAGTTCGGGGTGCTCGGCGGATCCTTGGTCTCGGCGATCGCGGGTATCGTGGCGCTGCGCTTCGCCGCGCCGCACAAACCGGTGCAGGTGGCCGCATGACGACCGCGTTGCTGCTTGTCGCGGCGGGTCTCGTCGCGCTGGTCCTCGGCGGCGACCTGCTCGTGCGCGGAGCAGTGGCGCTAGCCGAGAAGGCCGGGGTCAGCGCGCTCGTGATCGGGGTCGTCATCGTCGGTCTCGGCACATCCACGCCCGAGCTGGTGACCAGCATCGAAGCCGCACTGGCCGGCGCCCCGGCGATCGCCTGGGGAAATATAGCCGGTTCGAATATCGCCAACAGCCTGCTGATCCTTGGCACGGCCGCGCTGGTTGCCCCGATGGCGATCGCCTCGCCCAATCGCTGGCGCGATCCGCTTGTCGCCGTAGGGGCCAGCGCGATCATGCTGGTCCTCGCGGCGAGCGGTGCGGGTTCAGCACCGGTGGGCCTCGCGCTGCTTGCCTGCCTCGCGGGCTACATCGCCTATTGCTACCGCGAAGAACGCCTCGCGCAGCCCGCCAGCGTGCATAATGCGCCATTCGACCGGGCGCAGGCCCTCGAGCTCACCGACACGCATCTGCACGACCTGCGCAATGGCTGGCCCAAACCGATTCTGCTGACTCTGTTTGGCCTTGCGATCCTGATCGGCGGCGGACGTATGCTCGTTCTAGGAGCGATCGACCTTGCCCGGATGGCGGGGCTGACCGAGACGCTGATCGGCCTCACGATCGTCGCCATCGGCACCTCGCTGCCCGAACTGGTCACCTCGGTGATCGCCGCGCGGAAGGGCGAGACCGAAGTCGCCTTCGGCAATGTCGTGGGATCGAATATCTACAATTTGCTGGGCATCGGCGGGGCGACCATGCTGTTCGCACCCGGCGCGATCCCCGCTGACCTGCTTCCCCTGGACCTCGGCGTGGTGCTCGCCAGCGCCGTGATCATCCTCGGCTTCACGTTACTGCGCGGCATTTCGCGCATCCCCGCACTGGCCCTGCTGGCCGGTTACGCGGCCTATCTCGCCTATCTCGTTTCCAATACATGACTTCAAGGAGCTTACGATGATGTCACGACGCAATGTTCTCGCCGGTGCCGCTGCCGCCGGAGGTGCCATGGCCGCCGGAGTGCACACGGCCGCGGCGCAGGCCCCGGCCCCCGCACGGCTCGCCCCCGTGGTCGACGGCAAGACCGCGCTGTCGCCCGACGAAGCGCTCGACCTCCTGATCGAGGGCAATCGCAACTTCCTCAACGACGTTCCCACTTCGGCGCCGGTGGGACGCGAGCGTCGGCTCGAGATCGCGCAGGGCCAAGCGCCGTTCGCTGCCTATGTCACTTGTTCCGACAGCCGCGTTTCGCCCGAGATCCTCTTCGGTCGCGGACTGGGCGAGCTGTTCATTATCCGCAACGCGGGCAACACAGTCGACACCGTCGCGCTGGGATCGATCGAATATGCCGTTGCTGAACTGGGCGTGCCGCTGGTCGTCGTCATGGGACACGAATCCTGCGGTGCGGTGAAAGCGGCCAAGGCCGTGGTCGACGACAATGCGACCTTCCCCGGCAGCATCGGCCGCATGATCGAACCGATCATCCCCGCCGTGCTCGAAGTCCGCGACCGCGAAGGCGATATGCTCGACCATGCTATCCGCAACAATGTGTCGCGCGTGGTGCACCGCTTGCGCACCACCACCGATCCGCTGCTGCTCGATCCACAAAAGACCGGCAGACTGAAGGTCGTCGGGGCTCATTACGATCTCGGGACGGGAGCGGTCGACTTCTTCGATCGCTAGATCGGCTCAACGACGGTGGTGCCCTTGAGCCATCTCGCGGCACCACCGCAAACTGCGCCAGCATCGCACTTCACGCGGGCGCTCCTGCCAATCTGTCAAACCTCGTCGCTGGATCGGGTCCTGAGCCCCAGACAATGGGTATGATCGGGACGCTCGCGTTGATCGTGAACGTAGTCATCGCGCTCATGCTGTTCCGCTACCGCGATGGCTTTACCAACATGCGCTCGGTGTGGATCTGCTCGCGCAATGAGGTGATCGGCAACCTGGCCGTGCTTGGCGCAGCGTTCGGCGTGTTCGAAATCGGACAGTCATGGCCCGATCTTCTGGTAGCCACCGGTATGGCGGGCCTGGACTTTTGGGGCGCCACCGAGGTCTTCGGGCGTGCCCGCCGCGAACTCGCGCATCAGTGGCCTTCCCCATTCGGCTCCAACCGCCTCGTCGGGCTCACCGGAGAACCTGCGCGATCGCGACGTAACGAGCGCATTCGGCTGCTACGTCCCGATGGCCGCATCGACATTGTTCGTCGGCCCCTCGGACTTCCGTCAAGGCAAGGCTCGCTTCTCCGATCTCCGCATCAGCGGACGCCTGCACATCGCGGGCCGGCGCCATCATGTTCGCATGATCCCATTCTGGCAGAGTAGAGCCTCAAGTTCAGAGCAGGATCGCACCCCTGTGCTTTAGCGTTTCTCGCGCCTTTTGCTGGCCCGATTCCACACATTCGCCGACCGCCTTGCCCCTCAGCCAGCCATCGAGAAAGCCGCCGTTGAAGGCATCGCCTGCGCCGCTTGAATCGACCACATCGGTTGGCACTGCGGCCATGATCTCGGGCTCTCTCGCCGCCGAAGTCGACAGCACACAGCCCTTCTCTGCCGCTTTCACCGCGACCAGATCGCAGCCGCCGGCGGCCCAGCGGCTTGCGATGGCGCATTCGCCCTCCTCCGAGCCCCACAGGTCACGCTCGTCCGTATTGGTCGGCAGGCCGATGGTGCAGTTGTGCACCGCGCGCTGCGATACCGCGGCAGCGGCGGCATGGTCCGGCCACAAATTGGGCCGGAAATTGCTGTCATAGGCGACCGCATTCCCCGCCTGTTTGCGCTGGCCAGCCAGGACGATCAGCGCATCGCGCCCTGCATCGTCGACGATCGCGAGTGAGATCAGGCTGAAATAGACGAGCCGGGCAGCCGCCGCCGCATCAAGTGCCTCAGCCATGCCCGGAAGTGCGAACATTTCGCGCGCGGCGCTGCGGTCGCGCCAGTAGAGAAAGCTGCGCTCACCCTGTTCGTCCAGGTGGATCGCATAGATGCCGGGGTTGCGATCAGGATGACGCAGGACGTGGCGTGTATCGATGCCCTCGGCGGCCCATGCCGCGACCAGCGCATCGCTGATCGGATCGGTCCCGACCGCGGTGACATAGGCGACATCGTGCCCCGCCCGCGCAAGATGGATGGCCGTGTTCAGCGTATCGCCGCCATAGCGAAGCCCTGCTCCGCCATGGCTGTGATACTCCAGCATTGCCTCGCCGAAGATGAAGGTCGTCATCGCGGGTCCCGACTTGCGCGGCGCTCAGGAAAAACCAAGGCCGCCATTGATATCGACATTCGCCCCATTGATGAACGACGCCTCGTCCGACGCGAGATAGGCGACCGCATCCGCGGCCTCTTCCGCCCGGCCCTGACGGCGCAGCGGTGTCGAATTGGCGACGTTTTCGCGCGCGGCGTCGGGGGTGAACTTGTCGTGGAAGGCCGTCGCGATCATGCCCGGACACAGGGCATTCACGCGAATGCCCCTGGGGCCGAGTTCTTTCGCCATGGCACGGGTGAAGGTCATCACCGCCCCCTTCGACGTGGCATAGGCCGCGGCACCGCCGCCGCCGCCATCGCGGCCTGCGAGCGAGGCGAGATTAACGATCGCGCCGCCTTCGCCCATGTGCTCGGCCGCAGCCTTGGTCGCGAGGAAGGTCGAGGTCAGGTTGAGCTGCATGACGTGGTTGAAAAACTCCTCGTCCATCTCGGCAAGCGGCTTGCGCGCGACGAGGCCGCCCGCATTGTTGACGAGGATGTCGATCCCTTCGCCAAACGCATCGGTCGCAGCCGCCACCAGCTTGGCGACGTCTTCGGACTTGGTCACGTCGGCACGGACCTTGATCGCCTTGCCGCCGCCAGCGGCATCGATGGCCGCAAGAGTGGCATCGGCATCGCCTTCATTGCTGAAGTAATTGACGACGACATTGGCGCCTTCGCTGGCCAGCTTGACCGAGATGGCCCGGCCGATATCGCGGCTGCCACCGGTGACAATTGCGGTTTTGCCTTGGAATTTCATGTGATCTGTCCCCGTCTTTGGGTTGGCCGCGCTAGGCGGATTTGGGTTTGAGAGGTTTGATTTCCGGGCACAGGATGAGCACGGAAAGCACGGTCATGATCGCGAGCCCCGCACCGACGACGAAGGCCGGCGCGTAGCTGTTCACGGTGATGATCGGGATCAGGAAGTTGAGGCCTACGACGGCAAGCTTGGCGGCGGTGCCGGCATAACCCGCCAGCGTTCCCACCGAGCCGCCGCTGTAAAAATCGCTCGGCAGCGTCTGGATATTGCCCACCGCGGTCTGGAAGCCGAACAGGATGACGGCCATCAACAGCACGGCGATCAGCGGCGTGGCCGCCTGCGTCGTGGCCAGCAGCGCGACCAGCATGATCAACCCGCCAAGGCCGATCACCGATTTGCGCGTGCGGTTGACCGTCCAGCCCGCCTTGATGCGGTTCTGCGCCAGCAGTCCGCCGAACCAGGCACCGAACATGGCGCCGACATAGGGGACCCCGGCATAGGTGGCGATTTCCTCGACCCCGAAGCCGTAGGTTTCGTAGAGATAGAGCGGCAGCCAGCCGACAAACAGCCACCAGATCGGATCGAGGAAGAAGGACGCCATGATCACACCCCAGCTCTCCTTGCGCGAGAGGATCTCGCCCGAACCCGGGGCATAATCGGCAACCTCGCCGACATCCTTGTTACTCTGGCCCGTGAGGATGAACTGACGCTCTTCCTCGCTGATCCAGGGGTGCGCTTCGGGTCCGCTCTTGTAGACGATCAGCCAGGGCAACAGCCACAGCAGGCCCAACACGCCGATGGCGATGAAAGTCGCCTGCCACGAGCCGAGGAAGACGAACAGCAGCCCGACGATCGGGGCGGAAACGATCCCGCCGATTGCCGCGCCCGAATTGAAGATGCCTTGCGCAAGCGCCCGTTCGTTGATCGGAAACCATTCGGCATTGGCCTTCGTCGCCCCGGGCCAATTGCCCGCCTCGGCGACGCCAAGCAGCCCGCGGAATATGGCGAAGCTGGTCAGCCCGCTGGCGACCGCATGGAGCATCGTCGCGAGCGACCATGCCGCGATGGCGAGCACAAAGCCCAGCCGCACGCCGATCCAGTCGAATATCTTGCCGAAGATCGTCTGCCCGAAGGCATAGGCGAAGGTGAAGACGTTGATGATGATCGCATATTCGACCTTGGTCAGCCCGAGTTCTTCGGAAATCTCCGGCCACAGCACCGCCAGCGCGCCGCGGTCGATGTAATTGATGATGGTCGCCAGCGCGACCAATGCGACGATCCAGTAGCGGAGCTTGCCCTTCATCACGGTCAGTCTCCCCGTCCCAGGAAGTCTTCGCGCGCGGGGCTGAAAGTGTCGATCAGGACACCTGCCTCGAGACATACCGCGCCATGGTCGAGATGCGGCGCAACGTAGAAGCCGTCACCCGCGCCGAGCACGCGCTTCTCGCCGTCGATCACGACTTCGAAGCGACCGCTTTCGACATAGGTCGACTGGCTATGCGGATGCGCATGGACTTCGCCCACAGCGTCCTTGTCGAACCAGACGCGGACCACCATCAGATCGGGGCCGTAGCCAAGAATCTGGCGGGCGATCCCACCACCGAGGTCTTCTTTCGCGACCCTGTTAGCCGCAACGAAGGCCTCGCTGTGTTCGCGCACTTTCGTGGCCATGTCAGTTCCTCTCCTGGTCGAGCTCGATCCGCGCGGCGAAGCCCGTCCAGCTCAACGTGCGACCATCGACGGTCGCGTTGTGGCGCTGGGCAGGGTCGTCGTCATAGGAGATCGCGAGAACGGTCTGTTCGCCGCCCTTGGTTTCGACGATCACCAGATCGTAGCTGTTGTATTTCTCGTGGCGCAGCGAGGCGATCAGGCTGCGGCTGTCGACAGTCTGCTCGGTCGCCCCATCATAGAGCCCGTGCGGCTCAAGCATGCTGACGAATGTCGCATCGGCGGCGCCTGACACGCGCTGGATAATCAGCGGTTCGCGGCGCAGGTTGAAGGCCGGATCGTTCGCGCCGCTTTCTCCAAGGATCGCCTGCGCGCCCGCCTGCGGCACGAAGCGATAGGTGTAGAAACGCCCGCCGAAAATCCAGGTGATGAAGGCCTCGTCGGCCTCTGGCGCCGCAGTGCCATCGACCCAGATATGCTGGTAACCATGGTCCGCGCCCAGCACCGGACGCCCCGCTAGATTGCGCTCGACCGCGAAGCCGGTTTCGATGATGTGGCCCGAATAGTGCAGCGGCAGATCGAAGGTCGCCGATCCTTCGCCCTCGGCGCGCAACACGTCCACCACCACGGGGGCATCGAGACCCGCCACATCGAGCAGCGCGAGTGTGCGCAGCATGGTCACGCGCTCTTGCGGATAGGCGCTGTCGATACGGGCCGTGGTGACCTGCAGCTCCGGTTCTGCCGAGTAATGGAGCTGTGTGGGCGCGTGGCTGTCAGCGAGGTCCACATCGCCACCGAAATGGCTCTTTTCGTTCACCACCAGCGCGTTGTGGGCGACGGTCTGCTTGGCCCAGCTCTCGTTCTCGGGAAGGTAGCGCCCACCATCCTTGGCAACGATGTTGAGGAAGCGTGCCGCGCCATAATCGCGCACGATCTCGTGGCCGTTGTCGTAGAATTGCCAGCTCAGCTTGTCGAAATGGCCGTGGCCCATGCCTTGCGAGCTGTTCTTAGCGACCAGCGCAGTATGATCAGGCCCTTCGCCATGACGCAAGATGGCCACCGCGCCCTGCTGGCCTTCGGGTCCGTCGGAGAGCAGCATCGAGCCGAAGGCGAACGGTTGCGCCTCGCCCGCGGCCAGATCGCGCGCGAGCTCGAGTCCGTCGGCAGTCAGGATGGTGCGGCCTTGCCAATCGGCGATCGCCAGGAGTCCGGGATCATGCGTTTCGGCATAAGCAATGGCGACACCGTGATAGAGTTCGTCGGTGTTGAGGCTCTTGTCGCGAATGGCATCGTTGAAGGGGAAGAAATAGCCCCCGTAGGTTAGCTGGATCGTGGTCCGCAGCGCCTTGAGCAGGATCCCGTCGCGATAGGCGAAAATGCGGCGATCGGGATCGTTCTGCGCAATCGCATCGGCGAAGACCATGAAGGGCATCAGCGCATAACGCTGGTAATACGGACCCTCGGTATAATAGCCGTCGGGCGAGAACAGCAGTTCGGTCTGGCGCAGGAAGCCGGTGGTGCCGGTCTTGTCCGATCCGAGTAGGGCACGGTCGACCAGGTCCTGGTCTTCGAGAAGATAGCCGGTCATCCCGACGCCGGCGGTGGCCCAGGTTGCGTGGTTGTGGATGCGGTCGAAGGTCCGCTGCGATTCCACCGAGAGGAAGTGCGCCGCGCGGCGGAACACGTCCTCGTCGATCCGGGCGCGGTCGGCCTCGCTCAGCCCATCGCGAATATCGCCATATCCCTGCACCGCATGGACCAGCCAGACGGCATCATTGAGCACCTGCCAGAAGATGCGGCCGACGTTCTGGTTCGCCTTGGCCGGGTGATCGCCGAGCGTCGGGTAAAGCGCGGCATAGGCGAGCAGCATGTCGCGGACGTAATCGGCATAGGCCTGTTCGCGCGTGATGCGATAAAGCTGCCCCGCCAGGTAGATCGCCCGGTAGTTCCGCTTGTGTTGTTCATGCGTGTAGCCCCCGCCCGGGTCCTTGGGCACGGGCACCACGACGCCCTGCTCCATCATCTCCGACACGAAAGCCTGCGCCTGCGTCATCTCCGCGCGGTAAAGCGGCGGCAAGTGGGATGGGGCGACATCCTGCCCCCTCGCACTGGTCGGTGCGATCAGTCCGGCCATTTCCAACATGATGGCGGCGAAAAGGAGCAGGAGATGTCTCATTCAACGCCCACCCCGTCGAACGCATTGTCCTCGAGCGAAACGCGGGTCTCGCCGTCGAACACCAATTCGACAAGCTCGGGTGCGGGCGTGTCGGTGAAGCTGTTCTGGGTCACCGAAGTCATTGGCGTGCCCACCGTATGGACTATGCGCAGCGGAGCCGACGCGGTGAAAGCATTCCTGGTAATGGTCGCGGTCTGGACGCCGTGCAGGCTCACCGATGCACTCGAGCCATTGGTGGCCGCCTGGCCTACGTTCACGAACGTGTTGCGGGCGATCGTGACCGCAGGGCCAAAGGTGCTTTCGTCGCGGCCTCCGCGATAGATATCGGCGACCGGACCGCCGATATTGGCGAAGCTGCTGCGGGTGATGTCGAGATATTCGACATTGTATTGCCCGTAATCTTCGGTCTCCGCGCTGGCGGAGACGATCGCTCCGGAAATATCCGAAAAGCTGCTCCCGCTGATCTTAATGCGGTCGGCAAAAGTGCTCTTGCCCAGCGTCAGTACGCTGAAGGACTTGTTCACCGTCAGATTGCGTACCGCTACCCCGTCCAGCTCGATCTGCATGTTCGACTGGATTGGATAAATCGTGGTCCGGATTACCGAATTGCCGACCGAGTCCGGAGCGAGTTCGCCGTCGATCAGCAAATTGGCAAGCTGGAGGTGCGCCCCTTCGCGCAGTTCGATCAGCGAGGGGCGTGCGAATACAATGATCGTGGCCTCGTCGCCCGCGCCTCTCAGCGTCACCGCCTTGTCCAGGCCGATCGTGCGTTCGACCACATAGCGGCCCGCCGCCAACTCAAGCACATCGCCCGATTGCGCCGCGGTGATTGCGTCGACCAGCGTGTCGTTGCCCGGCGCAACCGGCGTAACCGTTCCGCTCGCGCCGAACGGGCTGCCATCGCCCGGCTTGGGATACCAGGCCACCCCGACATCCTCGAGCGCAATTGGTGCCAGATCGCGCGGCGCGCCCACGCCTGCGAGTGCCGGATCGGCGGGATAAAGTAGCCCGTTGTCTGCACGGAACAGTTCGGCAGCGCCGCTCTCGAGCGCGGATAGCGCGGGATCGACTTCTCCGGAAAGCACGCGATTACCGCTGAAAGTGATGCCCGAGACCGGGGAATCGACAGTGAGGAAGACGTCACCCCCGCTCGCGCTCATCAGATTGGCGGCGAACACCGTCTTGCTGGGCGCGGCAGAGCGTTCCTCGTCCGCCCCCACGCCAAAGCCGATACGCGCGCTGTCGAGGATCGAATTGTTCGTCACCTGCCCATTTTCGACTTCGACATAGCGATTGACCGGCGAGTTGGGCACGCCGTTCATGATCGCCAGTGCGCTGGAAAAGCCCGTGCCGCGCAGACCTTCCATGTAATTGTCGCGCACGATCTGGTCACGATTGATGACGCGAATGCCGCCGGTGTAATCCTTGCCATGCCCCATGAAGACATTGCGTTCGACAAGATTGCCGTCACCATGGCGCAGCGTCAGGTTCCCGCGCGAGCGCAGGAAGAGATTGCCGCGAAAGATATTGCCGCCCGATTTGGACGAGACGATTTCTACCTCGCCATCGGTGCGATCGAAGACATTGTTCTCGACCAGCGTATTCGAATTGAACATCGAATAATGGCTGGTGCCGATCCGCAGCGTTTCGCCGCCATTGGAGCCAAGCGACTGGCGCGAACCGAAATAATTGTGATCGATGCGATGGGCGTTCTCGCGGCTTTCCTCGCTGTCGAGGCGGACCGCCAGCGTCACACCCTTGTTGGTCTTGCCGACCAGATGGTTGTGATCGAAGCGATTGCCGCGACCGTAGATGCCGACCCAGTAATCGGATTCGTAGCGATCGGGCTTGCTGAAACCATCGATCACCACTTCGGTGACGCGGCTGTGGCGGGCCAGATTGTCTTCGCTTGCCCGAAACGCGATCACTTCGCCGCGCGGGCTATAACCGTCCTTGAAGACCAGTCCCGAAACCAGGATGTATTCGCCGCCAATTCTCAGGCTCGACTGACCGGTCAGGATCGCCCCGCCGCGGGTTTGCGCGGTAATGGTGATCGGTGCGCCCTCGTCCCCGGACGCGGTCACCACCATGTCGAAATCATGCCATTCGCCATCGGCCAGCATGATCGTGTCGCCCGCTTCCGCGTGTTGCAATGCACGGTTATAATCGGCTTGATCATGGACGAGAAATTGGTCTGCTGCAGCAGGCGCGGCAGCAACCCCCAATATCGCGCAAACAAGGCTACGCCCTGCAAACATCCCTCAGCCCTTTCGTATAGTTATGCGCAAACCATACGGAGCCTGTCCGAGTTGTCAATCAATCTGGACTGATAGAATCGAATTTAATTGTAATACCAGTTTGATTCAGCCGAACTTGGACGCGGCGAGGAAGCGCTCGCGGCTGCGCGATGCACGCTGCTGGACTTCCTCAAGTGCCTGGCGCTCGGTCGCCTCGAGCATGGATTCCAGCAGGCGCTGGAAATGCTCGCGCATGGCCTGACGGGCAGCGCCCGGATCGCGCGCCTTCAGCGCGTCGAAGATCGCGCGGTGCTCTTCGGTGCGCGATGCAGCATCATGGACGCAGACCGCTTCATAGGTTGCCTTCACCTCGGGCAGGCCTTCGCGCATCTGCCACAGCGATTTGACCGTATGGACCATGGCCGCATTGTTGGACGCTTCGGCAATGGTGAGATGGAATTGCTCGTCCGCGGCATTGGCCGCTTCCTCATCGGGAGAGCTCATCTGCTCGATCAGCCGCTCCAGCTTGGCGATCCCTTCTTCGGAGATGTTATGCGCCGCCAGCGCTGCCGATTCCGCTTCGATCATCAGCCGCGCCTCGGTCACCTCGAACGCGCTCGCCTGTGGCAGCGCACCGATGCTCGCGGGTTTCTTCTCGCTGACATAGACGCCCGATCCGGTCTTGATCTCGAGCCGCCCGACCGCCTGCAGAGCGATTTCCGCCTCGCGGATGGTCACCCGGCTGACACCTAGCTTCTCGGCCAGTTCGCGCTCGCCCGGCAGCCTTGTCCCGGGTGGATAGGCGCCCTGGTCGATCAACTCCGCGATCTGTTCCGCGACAGATTGGAAGAGTCTCTTATTGGCCATGCGCCCGTGTTCTCCGATAAGTTCAACCGCTCGATACTATACCAATTTCCCTAAACGCTCTGCGAGGCTCTGGCCAGACAGCATTACCGCCGATGCCGGGAGGAGTGCGGCACCGGCGGTTTGCTTGACCCTGCGCTGTGGCCCGCGCTGGTCAGAGTTTGAGCGTAGCGCCGAAGGTGATCCGGCGGTCGGGCAGGCCCTGGAAGCAGAGCAAGGCCCCGTCGTTGACGCAATATTGCTCGATCTTCGACTTGGTCAGGTTCACGCCCTCAACGCCGATGTTCAGCCAATCGGTCACATCATAGGTGATGCCCGCATTGAGCTGGCCTCGGGCACGGGTCACGACCGGAAAGCCGAGGGTGCTGTTGAGGGTCGCGCCGCCCGCGGTGTCGAGTGTGCGGAAGGAATCCCGCCAGGTGTAACGCGCCCGCGCTGAGAGCCCGAACTTCTCGTAATAGAGCGTCACATTGTACGCATGCGGCGAGAAATCGAGCAGGCCCTGGACCGCAGTAACCGGCGTCGAGATCCCCGGGTTGATCGCCTGGAAGATGTCTTCGCCGCGACCCGACGCTTCGTTGGTCGCCTCGCCGCCTCCGAAGTCCTGGTAGGTGTAATTGGCGAGGATACCGAAGCCCGAAGCGAAGCCGAGCGTGTCCTCGAACTGCGAGAGATCATACTGAACGGCCACCTCGATCCCGGTCTGCGTCGTGCTCGCGGTGTCGTTGATGATCGTCTGGATGGGGACGCACAGCCCGTTGCCCGGAACCGGCGACAGCACGTTGCGATCGGGGAGCGGGTTGAAAATGCCACCTTGTTCGCACGGCGCGGTGATATCGCGGAAGCCATTGGCATCCTCGAAGGCATCTTCGAGCTGGGTCACGAACAGGTTCTTGCGCTTCTTGTGGAAGACCCCGACGCTGACGACCGAGGCGGGCGCGAAATACCACGAAAGCGAGGCATCGTAGCTCTGTACCGTTTCGGGCGCGAGGTTCGGATTGCCGATCGCCACGGCATTATTCGGCCCTGTCGGGAAGTTCACCGACAGCGACAGGTCGTTGAAGTCCGGCCGGTTGATGTCCTCGGTATAGCTGGCGCGCAGCACCAGATCGGGCGTGAGTTCGGCGCTCAGATTGACCCTCGGCAGCCACTCTGCATAGTTCCCCCGCGCGGTGACCGGCGTAACCACACCGTCGGCCACACTGTTACCGAGCGATTCCACCGTACTCGTAACCCAGCGCACCCCGGCATTGCCGCGGAAGATGCCCGCTTCGAAATTTAGCTGGCCATAGACCGAATGCGTGGTCTCGCCGATGTCGAAGAAGCCTGCCGGATCCGAGGATGCATCGTCCAGGACCACCATATTCGGCGTCTGCAGCAGCGCGGCCTGCAGCGTGTCCAGCGTGCCATCGGGATCGGAGAATGCGCGATCCGGATCGATCAGGAGGAAGTTGCGGAACGCCAGTTCGCGCCCGTCGAACTCGCCGAAATTGCTGGGTCCGGGGACCAGGAGATCGGCGAAGACCGACCCGTTGGGGCTCGAATCGATCGCGCTGGTCCCGAAACTGGAGCGGACAAGGTCGAAATTGGTCGAGGTCTTGTTGTAGCGATAGCCGGCATCGAACGAGGTGAAGAAGCCGGTAAGGCCATCGAGATCCAGAGATCCGTCGAGCCGGAACGCATCTTCCTTGTTCTCGGTCCTGTTGTTGCCGACCGTGACCGCATCGAGCACGACGTTATTGGGATCGAGCAATTGCTCGACCGTTGGCGCGAAGGGCGAATCGAAGTCGACGCCGAAGGTCAGCGCTCCGCCCGACAAATCGTAACGGAAGGGGACCGCATTGTCGTTGCTGGTTCCGTCGGTCGGCGTGTTGGGATTGATGAAATTCAGCGTGGTGCTGAGGTTCGGATTGCGCGAATCCGATCGCGAAGTCGATGCCTCGACCCGACCCCAGAAACGGCCGGTGGTAAATTCGGTCCCGAGCCGGAAAATCTTGCTGTCGGTCAGGCGCGCGCCGGTATCGCTCGAGAACCGCAGGTTCGGATCGTCACCGTCCACTGCGAGGTTCGGCTGGATGGTGCCCGATTCCGCCGCATCGATACTGCCGAGAGCCACTCCGTCGAGCGAGCCGAAATCGACCGTTTCGAACGTGTCCGGAACATTGTTGCCGATGAGCGCGCTGACGCCCGACCCCTGCACGCGCGAGCTGTCCTGCCGGCGCTCCTGGTCGTTGATGATCGCGTCGAAATAGACCTTCACATTGTCGCTCGGCGCCCACTCGAGGCTGCCGGCGAAATTGATGGTTTCGTACTCGAAGTTCTCCAGCTCCTGGTTGAGGAACTGGATACCGAGGAAGGGCGTGGTCGGACCTGCCGCGCCGCCCGCCGTGACCGCACCACCAGCGGGTACGACATTGTCGCGGTCTACACGCGGACGGAACGAGGTCGCTTCCTGCTTCGAGTAGCTACCCGCGAGCACAACGCCGATTTCGCCCCCGCCCACTTCCCAAACATCGCCAAAGCTTGCGGCGAAGCGGGGCGAGATGCCGTCGGACAACTCGCTATACTCGCCCTGCGCGCGCACGACGAGCAAGGGCTCGCGCAAATCCAGCGGGCGGATGGTGCGCAGGTTGATCGTCCCGCCGACCGAACCTTCGACCGTCTTGGCCTCGGGCGCCTTGATCACTTCGACCGAAGCGATGATTGCAGCGTTGACGTCCTCGAAATTGATCCCGCCGCGGCCGGTGCCCGAACCGACGGTGGAGACCCCGTTGATTTCAATGCGGTTGTCATTGGTACCGCGAATCTGCACGCCGGTGCCTACACCCGCCTCACGCGTGATCTGCACGCCAGTCACATTCTCGAGCACCTCGGCGAGGTTCTGGTCGGGGAGCTTGCCGATATCCTCGGCTTGGATCACTTCGATCAGGCTGGCGGCATCACGCTTCTCGTTGAGCGCGCTCTGCAGCGAACTGCGAATACCCGTGACCAGAATGACGTCGCCATCGGCGGTGGCATTGGCGAATTCATCATCCACTACCTCGTCGACGACACCCGCATCTTCCTCGACTGCCTGCGCCGCCGCGACGCCGGGAAGCGCCATGGCCGCAAGTGCGGTGCCGGTTAGAAAACGAGTCAGAGGACGAGCATTGCACACGGCCAAACGGCCGCGATCGACGGTATTCGACATAATTCCCTCCCAAGGGTTTTGTTATGCGGCTTGGGATAATGCCTAGTCCAGATATGTCAACCGTATTAACATACCCATCAGTTATCTTCTGTCATACCAATTGAGATTTGTTGTTGGACATGTCGCGTGTGTGGTCCGCATGCGATCGACGAAGTTCCTCGCGGTGCTCGAACTTATTCGTTGGAGGCCCTGGAGCAGACCGGCGATGAATTGCGCATGCCCTCCTCGGCGCCGAAGCCTAAGCTTGCGCAAATCGCCAGTCGCACTGTGCCACAAATTGTGCCACACGCTTCGACCGGAAGCGTGCAAAGGGCTGTTTTCTGGGCTTGCTCAAAAGCGGCCGAGAAAAGGTCGGGAATCCTCTCTCCCCGCCGCAATTATTTTTAGCGTCCAGATCGAGGATCCGCTTTCGCCCCGGTGGTGGAACGGCACGTGGGTGCGCCTGATTTGGCTCGAGCGCCCGCCGCTTTTAGGCCGTCTAGACGCGTCCCGGAACACAGGCCAACATCCGCTTTAGCCGCCGGCTGGATCGGTAAGCGCGAGCAAGCAGGCCAGCATGGTGGCGGCGACGGATTCGATTTGTTCGCGCGTCGTAGTGCTCATTTTCAGGCCGACGATCGAATGGTGGAGCATTTCGCCCAGGCCTCTGGCGGTAATGTGACGGCGTTCGAGCGCCTCCTGATATTCGAGCAGGAATTCACAAAGATTGCGCTGTGCCTCGAGGTGAACCTCGACGAGTTCCTGCTTGATCGTGGTGGCCAGTTCGAGCTCGAGCTCGTCTGCATGCGGCATCGCCTGCATCGATTCCCATGGCTCGATGACCAGATTGTCGAGCAATGCCTGGAACCGTTCGCGCCGGTCGGGGGTTGTGGCGCAGAACTCGTGTATCGCCCTCCACTTCGACTCGAAATGATAGCGCGCGACGCCGAGCAGCAGCGCCTCGCGATTCGGGAAGACATTGTATATGGTTTGCCGCGAAACCCCCGCTGCCGTAGCGACATCGTTCATTGTGGCGCGTCTGATGCCGTATTGGCTGATGACCCCATAGCCCGCCGCGGCGATCCTGCATGCTCTCTCTTCCATGCAGGTTAATTGGACATCTGATGCAAAAATGTCAATTTACAAGTGTATCGAAATTGTCAAAACGCGGCGCTAATCGCACCACCGGTCGCAGGGTGAGTCGCCCCTTGCAAGGAATCCCCATGACGCATCTTCGCACTCTGCTCCTGCTTCTGCTCGGTCTCGTAGCCGCAGCCTGCTCGTCGCCCGATACGGCGCCAGAGGGTCAGGCCATCCCGGTCCGGACGATCACGGTTGGCGAAACCGATCTCGACAACATCCTCGAACTGCCCGGACGCGTCGAGCCGGTCCGGGTCGCGGAAGTCCGCGCACGGGTCACCGGGATCGTCCAGCAGCGGGTCTATGAAGAGGGCACCGATGTCGGACAGGGGCAGGCACTGTTCCGCATCGATCCGGCGGAACTGCGCGCCAGCTATGCGCAGACGCAGGCCAGCCTCGACCGCGCCAAGGCCACTGCCGCAAATGCGAATGCGGTGGTCGCACGCTATCGCCCGCTGGTTGCCGAGAATGCCATCAGCGGCCAGGAATTCGACGCCGCGCAGGCCGCCGCGCGCGAGGCCAACGCCAATGTCGCGCAGATCGAGGCGCAGCTGCGCGCGTCCTCGCTCCAGCTCGGCTATACCACGGTTCGCGCACCGATTTCGGGCCGCGCCGGACGTGCTGCGGTGACCGAAGGCGCGCTGGTGTCGCAGGCGGAGGGGACGCTGATGACGCGGATCGAGCAGATTTCGCCGATCTACGTCTCCTTCTCGCAATCGGCGACCGAAGTGCTCCAGATCCGCCGCGCGATTGCCAGCGGTCAGCTTGACCTTGCTCCCGGGGATGCGGTCGAGGTCCGGCTGTTGTTCCCCGATGGCACCAAATACGAACTGCCCGGTCTGATCGAATTCCTCGACTTCTCGGTCGACGAGGCAACCGGCACGGTCCAGCTGCGCGCCGAATTTCCCAATCCCGAGGGGCTCCTGCTGCCGGGCGAATTCGTCAACGCGCGGATCTATGCCGGCAAGGTCACCGATGTAATCGCCATTCCGCAGCGCGCGGTCACCGTGGCCGATGCGGGCGGCACTGTGATGATCGTCGACAAGGACGGCAAGGCCGCGGTGCGCCCGGTCAAGCTTGGCCAGCTGATGGGTGATAGCTGGGTCGTTGAAAGCGGGCTCCAGCCCGGCGACCGGGTGATCGTGTCAAACCTGCAGAAACTGCAGCCCGGCATGCCCGTGCAGATCGCCAACGCCGCCACCGGCCGCAAGGCCGCAGCCCCCACGCCCGCTGCAAAGGCCGATTGATCATGGCGCGTTTCTTCATCGACCGGCCGATCTTCGCCTGGGTGATCTCGCTGGGCATCCTGCTGTCGGGCTTTATCGCCCTGCGCGCCTTGCCGATCGAACAATATCCCGAGGTTGCCCCGCCTTCGCTGGCGATCAACGTGGTCTATCCCGGCGCCGATGCCGAGACGCTCGAACAGAACGTCACGCAGGTGATCGAACAGCAGCTCAACGGCGTCGAGGGTTTCCTCTACATGGCCTCCTCGAGCCTTTCGAACGGCACTGCCTCGATCACGCTGACTTTCGAAGCGGGCACCGACATCGATATCGCCCAGACCGAGGTACAGAACCGGCTGAGCACGGTCGAGGCCCGGCTGCCCGAAGAGGTCCGCCGCCAGGGCATTACCGTGCGCCAGGCGAACGCGGGCTTCCTGATGATCGTCGCGCTGACGTCGGACTCGGGCACGCTCGACTCGACCGATCTCGGCAATATCGCCTCGACGCAGGTGATCGACGAATTGCGCCGTGTGACCGGCGTCGGCGATGTCACGCTGTTCGGCTCCGAATATGCGATGCGCATCTGGCTCGATCCCGAAAAGCTGGCTTCCTACAATCTTTCGCCCAGCGCCGTCGTGGCCGCGATCCGCGAGCAGAATGCGCAGACCGCGGGCGGTTCGCTGGGCGCGCTGCCGCTGCAGGAAGGCCAGCAGATCACCGCCACGATCACGACCGAGAACCGCTTCGAGACCGAGGACGAGTTCCGGCGGATCATTCTGCGCGCAGATGCGGGCGGCGCCAGCGTCCGGCTGGGCGATGTCGCGCGGGTCGAGATTGGCGCGCAGAGCTATGCCACATCGACCACGCTCAATGGTCAGGCGATGGCCGGGATGGCGGTGCAACTGGCCACCGGCGCCAACGCGCTGGCAACTGCCGAGGGGGTCAACGAACGGATGGCCGAAATCGGTGCGGGCCTGCCCGACGATGTCGCCTGGTCGATCCCTTACGATACCACGCCCTTCGTCGAGGTTTCGGTCGAGGAAGTGGTCAAGACGCTGATCGAGGCCATGGTGCTGGTCTTCCTCGTCATGTTCCTGTTCCTGCAGAACTGGCGCGCGACACTGATCCCGACGCTGGTGGTCCCGATCGCGCTGGCCGGTGCCTGTCTGGGCCTGTGGCTGTTCGGCTTTTCGATCAACGTGCTGACGCTGTTCGGCATGGTGCTCGCGATCGGCATCCTCGTCGATGATGCGATCGTCGTGATCGAGAATGTCGAGCGGATCATGCGCGAAGAAGGGCTCGGCCCGCTTGCGGCAACGCGCAAGGCAATGGACCAGATCACCGGCGCGATCATCGGGATCACGCTGGTCCTGATCGCGGTCTTCCTGCCGATGGCCTTCTTCCCCGGTTCGACCGGCGGGATCTACCGCCAGTTTTCGGTCACACTCGCGATCTCGATCTTCTTCTCCGCCGTGCTGGCGCTGTCGCTGACGCCCGCGCTGTGCGCGACTTTCCTGCGGATGGAAGACGTCCAGGACCATAATGCAACAGACGAAGGCGAGCCGGGCGAACCGCGACCGCTGCCCGAAGGCTGGCGCGGACGGGTCGAACAGGACCGCCGCGCAGCGGGACGCTTTTTCGGCGGCTTCAACCGCTGGTTCGCGCGCATGACCGAGAAATATGGGCGCACGAATGCCGCAATCCTCGGCCGCCCGATGCGCGGGCTGGCGGTCTTCCTGCTGCTGGCAGGCATCACCGGCCTGCTGTTCGTCCGCCTGCCGGGCGGGTTCCTGCCGACCGAGGACCAGGGCTATGTCATCACGGTGGTACAATCGCCCACCGGCTCGACGCAGGAACGGCTCGACGAAGCCATCGCACCGGTCGAGGCTTTCTGGCAGTCGCGCGAGGAAGTCGAACGCGTGGTCGTCGTGCGCGGTTTCAGTTTCTTCGGCCAGGGTCAGAACAACGCGATGATGTTCACGCCGCTCAAGGACTGGAGCGAGCGCAGCGGAGCCGAAAGTTCGGCCGAGGGGCTGGTGGGCCAGGCCATGGGGACGTTCATGCGGCTCGACAATGCGCTGGCCTTCGCGATCCAGCCGCCCGCGATCCAGTCGCTCGGCCAGGCCAGCGGCTTCACGATGAAGCTGCAGGACCGCGCCGGTCTGGGCCGCGATGCGCTGACCGACGCGCGCAACCAATTGCTCGGCATGGCTTCGCAAAGCGAGACGCTGGCCAATATCAGACCCGAAGACCAGCCTCCCGCGCCGCAGCTGCATGTCGAAGTCGACCGGGTGCAAGCCCGCGCGATGGGCCTGTCGATGGACGATGTGAACAATGCGTTGTCGATCAATTTCGGGTCGGCCTATGCCAATGACTTCAACCGCCAGGGGCGGGTCCTGCAGGTGCTGGTGCAGGCCGACGCCCCGCACCGGATGACGCCCGAGGACGTGCTGTCGCTGCGCATCCCCAATGCCCAGGGGGCGCTGGTGCCGTTCAGTTCCTTCGCCACGGCCGAATGGACCGCCGGACCGCCCAGCCTGGCGCGCTACAATGGCTATCCGGCGATGACCCTTTCCGGCACCGCGGCCCCGGGCCAGTCCTCGGGTGCGGCGCTGAGCGAAATGGAACAGCTGGCAAGCCAATTGCCCGAAGGGATCGCCTTCGAATGGACCGGGATCAGTTATGAGGAAAAGCAGGCGGGCGGCCAGATCGGCCTGCTGCTGGGCCTGTCGGTGGTGATCGTCTTCCTCGTGCTGGCGGCGCTTTACGAAAGCTGGTCGGTGCCCCTCTCGGTACTGCTGATCGTTCCGATGGGTGTATTGGGTGCGGTATTGTCCACCATGGCGCGCGGCTTGTCGGCGGATATCTACTTCAATGTCGGACTGATCACCATCATCGGGCTGGCGGCCAAAAACGCCATCCTGATCGTGGAATTCGCGATCGAGCAGGAAGACGACGGCAAGAGCCCGCTCGAGGCCGTGAAAACGGCGGCACTCCTGCGCCTGCGGCCGATCATCATGACCTCGCTCGCCTTCATCCTCGGCATGGTTCCGCTGGTGCTGTCGACAGGGGCCGGCGCGGCCAGCCGCATTGCGGTCGGTACCGGCGTCATGGGCGGCATGATCGCGGCGACGCTGATCGGGATTTTCGTGATCCCGCTGCTCTACCTGCTGGTCCGCACGCGCATCGGCAAACGCAAACCCACGCCCGCCAGCGACCTCGAAGGAGAACCGGCATGAACCGCTTGCTCTGCGCCAGTGTGATGGCGCTGGCGCTGGCCGGCTGCGTCAATATGGCCCCCGACCACACGCGCCCGCCGCTTGCCAGTGCCCCGGCTTACGATCCCGAGTACCGCCCCGACGGGACGGTCGTCGCCAGTGCGCTGTCCTACCGCGACTGGTTCATCGATCCCCGCCTGGTCGCGCTGATCGATACCGCGGTAGCCAACAATCGCGACCTGATCGCCGCGACCGCGCGGATCGAACAGGCGCGCGCGCAATACCGCATCCAGGACAGCCGCCGCCTGCCCACCGCCGTGGCCAATGCTTCGGCCAGCCGCACGCGCACGCCGCTCGGCACGGTGGACCCCGCCGCGAGCGGATCGGTGACCACCGATCGCTTCGATGTCGGTGTCGGCGTCACATCCTTCGAACTCGACTTCTGGGGCCGGGTCGCCAATTTGTCCGATGCGGCGCGCGCGCAATATCTGGCCACCGAGGCCAACCAGCGCGCCTTCTATCTCTCGCTGATCGCCGATGTCGCCTCGACCTATTTCGAGCTGCTCGAAACCAATGACCAGATCGACCTCGCCCAGGCCACGCTGGAAAGCCGGCAGGAAGGCCTGCGGATCGCGCAATTGCGGCTCGATGCGGGGGTGACCTCGGCGCTCCCGTTCCGGCAGGCGGAAACGTTGCTTACCACGGCGGAGCAGCAGCTGGCATCGGAGAAGCTGGCGCAGGCACGGCTGCGCAACCAGCTATCGGTGCTGGTCGGCGGCGGGTTTCCCGCCGAATTGCCTGCCGCGCTGCCGATGGTCGCGCAGGAAAACGCGATGGTGCTCGACGCGGCGACGCCGTCGGACCTCATGCTCGTCCGGCCCGATATCGTCGCCGCCGAAGAACAGCTGCGTGCCGCGCGCGCCAATATCGGCGCCGCACGGGCCGCCTTCTTCCCGAGCATTTCGCTGACCGGCAGCGCCGGTTTCGCCTCGAGCGAGCTGGGTGATCTGTTCGGTTCGGACGGGTTCACCTGGTCGTTCGGCCCGTCGATCTCGCTGCCGATCTTCGACTGGGGCGCCCGCGAAGCCGACCTCGATCTCGCCAGGGCCCGCGAAACCGAACAGGTCGCGCTGTATGAAAAGGCGGTCCAGACCGCATTCCGCGAAGTGTCGGACGGGCTTGCCGGACGCCGCTGGCTGGCCGAGCAGGTCGCCGCGCAGGAACAGGGCGTGGCCGCGCAGGAACGCATCGCCCGGCTGGCGCGCCTGCGCTACCGCGAAGGCGTGGCCGATTACCTCGAAGTCCTTGATGCCGAACGCAATCTGTTCTCCGCCCGCCAGCAATTGCTCGCCACGCGCCGGGCCTATCTGCAGAACGGCACGACGCTGTTCGTGGCGCTGGGCGGGGGTTTGGAACGGTCTCCCTAAGAGAACCTATGGCGGGCTGAGGACGGCCTACCCTGCCCCCAATGGATCAGGCCGCGGCTAAAGCCCCACTTTTACGCCGGCCCAGACCGTGCGCGGGACGCCGAGGTCGATCGAGCCGCCCTGGTTGCGGGTGACGATGGTCTCGTCGGTGAGGTTTTCGCCGCGCAGGACCAGCGCGATAGTGTCGGAAACCGGCACTTGGACGAAAGCATCGAGCGTGGTGGCCGCGGGCAAAAGGTCGTTTTCCAAATCGTCCTCGAATTGCGCGCCGACATGGCGCAGCGTGGTCGACACCAGCCAGTTTTCCGCCGGGCGCCAGGCGAGCGTCGCGCCGGCGACGAAACGAGGGGTCTGCGAGGGGCGATTGCCGTCGAGCGCCGCGGCGAAGCCCGAACCCTGCGCTTCGGCATCGGTCCATGCCGCCGAGGCATCGAACGACACCTCGCCCAGGGTCGCGGAAATAGATGCCTCAATCCCGCGCGCATGCACCGCATCGATGTTGCGGCGCTGGCGCAGGTTCGTATCGAGCGTGACATTGGCGACCGCATTCTTCACGCGGTTGTCGAAGGCTGTCAGCGACAGGCCCACACCCGGCGTCGGGGTCACGTCCACGCCCAGTTCGAACCCTTCGAGCCGTTCGTTCTCGAGCGCCGCATTCGCCTGGGTCACCACGGGGAAAACCACGAAGGGCCGGTAGAGCTCGTTCAGTGTCGGCAGGCGCAGGCCAGAATAGGCTGCGGCGCGCAGCGCGACGCCATCGCTCGCCCGGTAAAGCAGACCGCCGCGGAAGGAGGCGTCCCACCCCGCCCGGTCGTCATAGGTAGTCGCCAATACCGGCGCTCCGGCGCCGTCATTCTCGCGGTAGAAGCCCCCGCGGATGGTCCAGCGGTCGAGCCGTGCCCCCGCGGTCAGCACGAGCGCGCCCAGCGTCCAGTCGTCCTCGGCAAACACGCCGAGATCGGTATTGATCCCGCCCGCATTGCGGCGCGCGGTGACCGCACCCGAAAAGGCGCTGATCGCGGTTTCGAACAATTCGCCCTCCGCGCGGCGATAGTCGACGCCCAGCCGCAGGACATGCGCCCCGCCCACCGGCGGCCGGATCTCGAACTTCCCGCCCAGCCCCGTCGCCGGCGTGTTGCGCTGGTCGAGCACGGGCACAAAGCGGGTCGAGCTGACCACGATGTTGGTGAAGTTGCGCGCCTGCACATAGCCTATGGCATCGAATTTCCACGCGCCGCGACCGACCAGGCGCAGGCTGGCGTCCTGCCCCTCGATGCTGCTGTCCGCGCCGTCGAACCGCAGCGTGCGTTCATCGCGATAGGCCAGCCCGCGAACCTGCAGTTCGATATCCTGCGACAGCGGCGCGACCCCGCGGATCTGCGCGGACCAGCCGTCGAATGCGGCGCGCGCGCTGAGCGGGGCGCGATCGGCTTCGGGCGTGGTGAAGAAGCCCTTCCCGCGATCCCAGCGGCCCGAAGCAACCACAAAGCCGCTGCCCAGATTGGCGCCCGCGCTGCCCGACAGTTCGGTTTCGCCGCGGTCGTTGACGAGCGCCTGTCCGGCAAAGTCATCCAGCGCGTCGATCCCGGCGCTTTCCAGCTCGATCGTACCCGCGAGCGCGCCTGCGCCGAACGGACCCGATCCGCCGCCCCGGGTGACGCGTATCTGCGCAAGTCGCTCGGGCGCGATCGCGCTGAAAGGGATATAGCCGAAGAAGGGATCGCTCATCGGGACGCCGTCGAGCAGCACCAGCGCCCGGCTGGTGGCATTACCGCCCAGCGCGCGCAGCGTGGCCCCTTGCGCCGAGGCATTGGCCGACCGGCTGTCCGACCGGCGGAATTGCTGGAACCCGGCGACCGCGGACAGCACATCCTCGATCCGCCCCGAAGGAACCGCGACCAGCTGGTCGCGGTCGATCACCAGCGTATCATAAGCGGGGGCGGCGGGGGTCGTATCGAGACCCGCACCGGTGACGACGATCACCTCGTCTCCATCTGCGTCCTGCGCGGCCACGGGTTCGACAAGGACCAGCGCGAGGGCTGTACCGGACATCAGATATCTCAGAATAGGCATCGCCGCGTGCCCTAACCGGTGATCCGCGCGATGGCGAGAGCAAGCTAACCGTTGCAGCCGCGCGGCGATTGCCTAGAGATGGTTTTGGAAGAGGAGACAATCGGGATGACCGACGCAGATGCGCGTTCGCAATGGGTAAAACGGCCCGCGGCAGCGACCGAAGGGACCAATTGCCCGCTCGAGGAATACCAGGCGCTCTACGCCCGCAGCATCGAGGACAGCGATGCCTTCTGGGCCGGGCAGGCCCAGCGGCTCGACTGGATCACGCCGCCGAAGACGGTGGCCAACTGGTCCTATGATCCGGTGTCGATCAAATGGTTCGAGGATGGCGCGCTCAACATCTGCCACAACGCTGTCGATCGCCATGTCGCGGCCGGCCATGGCGATCGGCTGGCGCTGATCTTCGAGCCCGACGATCCCGCAGGCGAGGTCCGCCGGATCACCTATGCCGAATTGCAGGCCGAAGTCATCCGCATGGCCAACACGCTCAAGGCGATGGGCGTCGCCAAGGGCGACCGAGTGACCATCTATATGCCGATGGTGCCCGAAGGCGCCTTTGCCATGCTGGCCTGCGCGCGGATCGGTGCGATCCATTCGGTGATTTTCGGCGGTTTCAGCCCCGAGGCGATCGCGGGCCGGGTCGAGGACTGCCAGAGCGACTGGATCGTCACGGCCGATGAAGGGCTGCGCGGCGGCAAGCGTATCCCGCTGAAAGCCAATGTCGATGCCGCGCTGGACAAGGTCCCCGCCAAGGCGGTGCTGGTGCTGCGGCATACGGGCGGCGACGTGTCGATGACCCCGGGCCGCGACCATTGGTATCACGAGCTGTCGGCGGATGTCGCCAGCGAATGCCCGTGCGAGCCGATGAATGCCGAGGATCCGCTGTTCATCCTCTACACCTCGGGCTCGACCGGCCAGCCCAAGGGCGTGTTGCACACCACCGGCGGCTATGCCGTCTGGACCGAAACGACCTTCCGCTATGTCTTCGACTACCGCGAGGGCGAGGTGTTCTGGTGCACCGCCGATATCGGCTGGGTCACCGGGCACAGCTATATCGTCTATGGCCCGCTGTTGAACGGGGCCACCGCGCTGATGTTCGAGGGCGTGCCCAATTATCCAGATCACGACCGGTTCTGGGCGGTGTGCGAAAAGCACCACGTCAACATCTTCTACACCGCGCCTACTGCGATCCGCGCACTTATGCGCGAGGGCGAGAGCCATGTGTTGAAGCACGATCTGTCCGATCTGCGGCTGCTCGGCAGCGTCGGCGAACCGATCAATCCGGAGGCCTGGCGCTGGTATCACGACACCGTCGGCAAGGGCGAGTTACCTGTTATCGATACCTGGTGGCAGACCGAGACCGGGGGAGTGATGATCACCACCCTGCCCGGCGCGCATGACATGAAACCGGGCAGCGCGGGCCGGCCGTTCTTCGGCATCTGTCCGCAGCTGGTCGACAATGAAGGAGAGGTGCTCGACGGCGCGGCCTCTGGCAATCTGTGCATCACCCGCAGCTGGCCCGGCCAGGCGCGGACGGTTTATGGCGACCATGCGCGCTTCGTACAGACCTATTTCAGCACCTATTCGGGAAAATATTTCACCGGCGACGGCTGCCGCCGCGACCGCGATGGCTATTACTGGATCACCGGCCGCGTCGACGATGTGATCAATGTGTCGGGCCACCGCATGGGTACGGCCGAGGTCGAAAGCGCGCTTGTGCTGCACCCGCAGGTGTCCGAAGCCGCAGTCGTCGGCTTTCCGCACGATATCAAGGGTCAGGGCATCTATTGCTACGTCACGCTCAATGCAGGCGAGGTTGCGGATGATGATCTGACCGGCCTGTTGCGCGCGCATGTGCGCAAGGAGATCGGCCCGATCGCCACGCCCGATCACCTGCATTTCACCCCCGCGCTGCCGAAGACACGCAGCGGCAAGATCATGCGTCGCATCCTGCGCAAGATCGCGGAAAATGAATTCGGTTCGCTGGGCGACACTTCGACGCTCGCTGATCCGAGCGTCGTCGATGCGTTGATCGAGGGGCGCAAGAACCGCTAGGTCTGCCGCCAGCCAATTGAGCGATATGCGGGAAACGCCCGTATTATCGTTATCGGGTGATTAACCGGGCTTCTGCATAAGCCTCATATGAATATGGACCGTGCGCAATGTGGGTGGTGAAACAAATCGCCACGCGGTCGCGTGGCTCCGATTGGCGTGGCTATTTCCTGATCGCCTGCGTCATTATCCTCGCGCTGCTGCTTGCCGGCACCAGCTGGAGCGCGTGGCAATCTTCGGTTGAACGCGCAGCGGCCGAGGCCCGTCAGGATTACACGCTCGAAGTCCTGCTCGAAACCGATCAATTGCGCACTGCCGTGCTCCAGCAGATCCGCGGTGGGCGCGGGTATCTGCTCACCGGCAAGCGCATCTTCCTGACCCCCCATACCGAGGGCAAGCGTAGTGCCAGTGCCGCCTATGACCGGCTGTCGGGCTTGCTGGCGGACGATACCGGCCAGGCCCCCCGCATCAGGGCGCTGAAGACCGATCTCGCCCATCTCGACACCGTCATCGGATCGATGATCGCCAGCGCCGCCGACGGACGCCAGGCCGATGCGCTGCGGACCATGCGCAGCGGCAGCGACCGCGACGCAATCGAAGCGATCATCCGCACGCTCGACGAGATCGAGGGCACCGAGCGCGCCGCTCTCGCCACGCGCACGGCGATTGCGCAGAGCCGGGCAATCGCCAACGAGCGCTACCAATATATGCTCGCGGGCATCGGCCTGCTGCTGCTGTGGCTGTCGATCCTCGCGACCGTCTATGTCCGCAAGGCGCTGGCGCGCGAACATGCGGTGCGGCGCGAGCTCGAACAGTTCGCGCTGACCGATCCGCTGACCGGGCTGCCCAACCGGCGCGCTTTCATGAAAGCGCTGACCCGATCGATGGCCCGGGCCGAATTGGACCGCGATCGCAAGCTCAGCCTCGCCATTTTCGACATCGACCACTTCAAGCGGGTCAACGATCTGTTCGGCCATCCGGCGGGCGATGCGGTGATCAAGGAAGTCGGTGCACGCGCATCCAAGGCGCTGCGCGAGCGCGATCTGGTCGGGCGGATCGGCGGCGAGGAATTTGCTGTGCTGCTCCCCCGTGCCGACATCGAAACCGCACGGTTCGCCTGCGAACGCCTGCGCGAAGCAATCGCCGGGGCGCCCATTGTCCATGGCGATGCGATCATCCCCGTCACCGCCAGCATCGGGATTGCCGAGTTTCAACCGGGCGAAGATAGCGACAATCTGATGATCTGCGCCGACGCCGCGCTCTATGAAGCGAAGACCGGCGGGCGCAACCAGGTCCGGCTCGCCGCCTGAAGGTTGCACATTCCGGCATCGCCGGACTAGGTGGGCCGCATGGCAACACCGCGTATCCTGTTCGTCTGCCTCGGCAATATCTGCCGCTCCCCGCTCGCCGAAGCGGCCTTTCGCGAGGCGGCGCGCGAGGCCGGGCTCGAGGTCGAGGTCGATAGCGCCGGGACCGCCGATTACCATGTCGGCGAACCACCCGACCCGCGCAGCATTGCCGAAGCGCAGCGGCGCGGCATCGATATCACCGGCTATCGCGGGCGGCAGCTACACGCGCAGGACTTCCACGCGTTCGACCATATCCTCGGCATGGACCGGTCGAACATGGCCAATATCGCGCAAGTCGATCCGGGTGACGGCAAGGCCAAAGTCGCGATGCTGCTGGATATCGTGCCCGGCCAGGAGGGCCGCGAAGTGGGCGATCCCTGGTATGGCGAAGCCGACGGGTTCAGTGTGACCTGGAACGAAGTCGATGCCGGTGCCCGCGCGCTGCTTGCGGTGCTGCTCGACCAAACATCCTGACCCTGCGGCAATGGAGGCGCGCAGCCGCTAGCCGCCGCGCAGCGTCTTCACCCCGAAATCGCGCTCGAACAGGTAGAGCAGCACACGCGCTGCCTCGCCGCGCTTGCCTTCGAGACCGCCGTCGCGCTCGATCAACAACCGCGCATCGTCATGCGCCTTGGGCAGCAAGGCGGTAATCTGCTCCAGCGTGGCAACGTTGAACGCGCTGTCGCCCGATTGCCGCGTGCCGAGCAGTTCGCCGCCGCCGCGAAGGCGCAGATCCTCCTCGGCCAGCAGGAAGCCATCCTGCGTCTGGCGCATCAGCTTGAGCCGTTCCTGCGCGGTTTCCGACAGCGTTTCGCCATGCAGCAGCACGCAAAAGGACTTCTCGCTACCGCGGCCCACGCGCCCGCGCAGCTGGTGCAACTGGGCCAGCCCGAACCGCTCGGCCTGTTCGATCACCATCAGCGTGGCATTGGGGACATCCACCCCGACTTCGATCACGGTGGTCGCGACCAGCAGCTTGGCATCGCCGCGCGCAAAGCGTTCCATTGCGGCGTCCTTGATCTCGGGGGCAAGTTGGCCGTGGACCATCACCACATCGTCGCCGAACCGCTCCTTCAGCATGGCATAGCGCGCTTCGGCGGCAGCGATATCCTCGGGCCCGTCCATCTCGCGCACCATCGGGCAGACCCAGTATGCCTGGCGTCCCCCGGCGATCTGCGCGGCGAGCCGCTCGACCAGCGCGGGCAATTTGTCCTGCCCCATCACCACCGTGTCGATCGCCTGCCGCCCGGGGGGCAATTCGTCGAGCTGGCTGACGTCGAGCTCGCCATATTGCGCCAGCGTCAGCGTGCGCGGGATTGGGGTCGCGGTCATCGCGAGCACATGCGGCGCGCGCTTGCCCTTGCTGGCGAGCATCAACCGCTGGCCGACCCCGAAGCGGTGCTGCTCGTCGATCACCACCATCGCCAGATTGCGATAGGCTACCTTGTCCTGGAAAATCGCATGAGTGCCGACCACCAGGTCGATACTGCCATCGAGCAGGCCCATCAGCGTCGCTTCGCGCGCGCGGCCCTTGTCGCGGCCCGTCAGCAGCGCCACGCGCGCGCCGGTGGGTTCGGCCATGCGGCGCAGGCTCTCGTAATGCTGGCGCGCGAGGATCTCGGTCGGCGCGAGCAAGGCAGCCTGTGCCCCCGCCTCGACCGCGATCAGCATCGCCTCGAGCGCGACGACGGTCTTGCCTGCCCCGACATCGCCCTGCAGCAGCCGCAGCATCGGCGCTTCCTGCGCCAGATCGCCTTCGATCTCCGCGATCGAGCGTTTCTGCGCGCCGGTCAGCGGGAACGGCAGGTCGAGCTTGGCGCGATAGCTGCCGTCACCCTGCAGTTGTTGGCCCTTGCGTTTGCGATTGTCAGCGCGGACCAGCATCAGCGCCAAGCTGTTGGCGAGCAATTCGTCATAGGCCAGCCGGTCGCGCGCCGTCGCATTCTCGCCCTTGTGCGCCAGCACCAGCGCATCGCGCCAGCTGGGCCAGCCTTCCTTGTCAACTTGAGACGGCTCGATCCATTCGGGCAATTCGGGGGATCGCGCGAGCGCCTGATCGACCAGCCCCGCAAGCTTTGGCTGCGTCAGCCCTTCGGACAGGCGATAGACCGGCTCGCACAATCGCTGCAGCGTCTCGCCGCCCTCTTCGACCACATGGTCGGGGTGGACGATCTGGAGCATGTCGCCAAAGCGTTCGAGCTTGCCCGCCACCCAGCGCGTCTCGCCCTCGGGAAGCTGTTTCTTCGCGGTGTAGGAAGCGCGGCCGAAATAGGTCAGCGCGAGCACATTGCCGAGCGCATCCTGCGCCAGCACGCGATAGGGCGCGCGCGGTGACCGGCCCCCGCGATGCTCGGTCACGGTCAGCTTGACGACGATTTGCTCGCCCTCGCCCGCCTCGTCCACATTCTCCACTGCGCGGCGCGTTACGAAGCGTTCTGGAAGATGGTAGTCGAGGTCGCGCACCCGCGTCAGGCCAAGCTTGTCGAGCGGCTTCTTCAGCTTGGGGCCCACGCCGTCGAGCGTCTCGCTCTCGGCGAACAGCGGGTTGAGGATATCGGGGCGCATCGCCGCTTCCTAGCCCAAGGCAAAACGGCCCGTCACCCCCGCGCAGGCGGGCCCTCCGATAAGCTGTCGATATCGCTCGGGGCTGATGTTCGCCGGATCCCTGCCTTCGCAGGGATGACGAGGCGAAAGTTTGGCGCTAGTGGACCCACCATGGTCCAAGCCCTGACATTTGAAGGCCGCAAGCAACGCGCCAAGTTCCGCGCCTGGCATCGCGGCACGCGCGAAGCCGATTACATGATCGGCGGCTTCTTCGACCGCTATCACGAAAGCTGGGACGAGGTAGAACTTGCCTGGTTCGAGGCACTGCTCGAACAGGACGATGTCGATGTCATGGCTTGGGCGCTCAAGACCCAGCCCACCCCGCCGCCCTTCCAGGGGCCGCTGATGATGGCGATGCAGGAACTCGACTACGTCGATATTCCGCGTTGACGGGCTAGCCACAGCCCCTATCTCCCTATTCGCACGCCGCGCACCCCCCTCCCGTCCGGGCAGGGGGCATTCTTGCGTGTGCGGAACGCGCGGCCCCTTCGAACGCTAGGAACACGATGCCCGATCTTTCCAATATCCTGAACGCCCGCGAACCGCTGACGCTGGCGCAGGTGGCACGGGGCGCGCAGCCGCTGGTGATGGCCGATCTGGCCCGCGCCAGCACGGGCCGCGCAGTGTTCATCGCGCCCGATGATGCAGCGATGCGCGGGATCGTCGAGGCGGCGGCGTTCTTCGCCCCCGAACTGGACGTGATCGAATTTCCCGCGTGGGATTCGCTGCCTTACGACCGCGCCAGCCCGGCGCTGTCGATCAGCGCACGCCGGCTGGCCGCGCTTCACCGGCTGCAGACGGGCAAGGCCAAGGCGCAGCTGATCGTCACCACCGCCAATGCCGTTCTCCAGCGCGTGCTCACCCCGTTCCGCATCCGCGAAAGTGTGCGCGAGTTCAAGGTGGGGACCGAGATCGGCCGCGAGAGCCTCGCCGCGCTGCTCCAGCGGCAGGGTTACAGCCGTGCGGACACGGTGATCGACAAGGGCGAATATGCCGTGCGCGGCTCGATCGTCGACATTTTCCCGAGCGGTATGGAAGAGGCGCTGCGGCTCGACTTCTTCGGCGACGAGCTGGAGAGCCTGCGCACCTTCGATCCCAATACGCAGATGAGCACGGGGCGGCTCCAGTCGCACCTGTTGCTGCCCGCCAGCGAAGCGCTGCTCGACGATGACAGCATCAAGCGGTTCCGCAGCCGCTACCGCGAGATGTTCGGCGCCAATGCCACGCAGGACCCGCTCTACGAAGCCATCAGCGAGGGTCGCCGCCTGGCCGGGATGGAACACTGGCTGCCCTTGTTCGAGGACAAGCTCGCCACTTTGTTCGACCATCTCGGCAAGGACGACCTCGTCGTGATCGACCAGGCGGCGCTGGCCGCTGCGGACGAGCGCGTGAAGGATGTCGGCGACTATTACGACCAGCGCACCGCCATCACCGGACAGGCCAAGGGCAATTACCGGCCCCTGAAGCCCGATGCGCTCTATCTCACTGCGGGCGAATTCAAGGCGGGTCTTGCCGCCGCCCCCGCCCACCGCGCGACGCCCTTCGATGAACCCGAAAGCGACAAGGTGGTGAATTTCGGCTTCCGCTCGGGCCGCGACTTCGCGCCCGAACGTGCGCGCGGGGACAATGTCTATCCCGTGCTGGCCGACCACCTCAAAGCGCTGGCGAAAGCGGGCAAGCGTCCGCTGCTCGCCGCCTATTCCAAAGGCAGCCGCGCGCGCATCGCGTCGATCCTGGAGGAAGCGGGTACGCCGGTACAGATGGCCGACACCTGGCAGGAAGCGCTGGGCCTGTCGGCTGCGCAGGGATCGGGCGTCCCCAAACCCACGGCGATGATCCTGCCGATCGAAGCCAGCTTCGCCAATGACGAGCTCGAACTGCTGACCGAGCAGGACATTCTCGGCGACCGGCTGGTGCGGCGCAAGAAGAAGCGCAAGGACGCCGACGCCTTCCTCGCCGAATTGCAGGCGCTCAGCGTCGGCGATCTGATCGTCCATACAGAGCACGGCATTGGCAAATATCTCGGCCTCGAACCGATCCCGGTGGGCAAGTCCAAGCACGATTGCGTCCAGCTCGAATACAAGGGCGGCGACAAGCTGTTCATCCCGGTCGAGAATATCGACGTGCTCAGCCGTTATGGTTCGTCCGAAGAGGCGGTACAGCTCGACCGGCTCGGCGGCGAGGCGTGGCAGAAGCGCCGCGCGCGGCTGAAGGAGCGCATCCTCGAGATCGCCGGCGAACTGATGCAGGTCGCCGCCCAGCGCGCGCTCAAGAAAGCCCCCGTGCTGGAAGTGGAGGACGGCCCCTACAACCAGTTCCTCGACCGTTTCCCGTGGGAGGAAACCGACGATCAGGAACGCGCGATCGCGGATGTCCTCGGCGACCTCGAAAGCGGCAAACCGATGGACCGGCTGGTCTGCGGCGATGTTGGCTTCGGCAAGACCGAGGTCGCGCTGCGCGCCGCTTTCGTCGCGGCAATGAACGGCCAGCAGGTCGCCGTGGTCGCACCCACCACGCTGCTCGCGCGCCAGCATTTCGAGAATTTCGCATCGCGCTTCAACGGCTTCCCGCTGAAAGTCGGACGCCTCTCACGGCTGGTCCCGGCACGCGAGGTGAAGGAAACGCGTGAGGGGCTGGCCAATGGCCAGGTCGATATCGTCGTCGGCACGCATGCGATCCTGTCGAAGCAGACCAGCTTCAAGAACCTTGGGCTGGTGATCGTGGACGAGGAACAGCGGTTCGGCGTCACGCATAAGGAAAAGCTCAAGCAGCTGCGCGCCGACGTGCATATGCTCACGCTCACCGCCACGCCGATCCCGCGCACGCTGCAGATGGCCATGACCGGTCTGCGCGAACTATCGACCATCCAGACCCCGCCGGTCGACCGGCTCGCGGTGCGTACCTATGTAATGGAATGGGACGATATGGTGATGCGCGAAGCCCTGCTGCGCGAACACCATCGCGGCGGGCAGAGCTTCATCGTCGTGCCCCGGATTTCCGACATGGAAGCCATTTCCGACTGGCTCCACGAGCACGTCCCCGAAGTCAAATTCGTCGCCGCGCATGGCCAGATGGGTGCGGGCGAGATCGAGGAGCGGATGAGCGCCTTCTACGAGGGCAAATACGAGGTCCTGCTGGCGACCACCATCGTCGAAAGCGGGCTCGACCTGCCCAGCGCGAACACGATCATCATCCACCGCGCCGATATTTTCGGCCTCGCCCAGCTCTACCAGCTGCGCGGACGCGTGGGCCGTTCGAAGCTGCGCGCCTATGCCTATCTGACTTACGCCACCGACACGCAATTGTCCGAAGTGGCTGAAAAGCGCCTCAAGGTGCTTGGCGATCTCGACAGTCTCGGCGCAGGCTTCCAGCTTGCCAGTCACGATCTCGATATCCGCGGTGCGGGCAATCTGCTTGGCGACGAACAATCGGGCCACATCCGCGAGGTCGGGTTCGAACTCTACCAGTCGATGCTGGAGGACGCGATCCTTGCCGCCAAGGCGGGCGAACTGGGGCTGGAAGCCAAGCCCGAACGCGTCAGTCCGCAGATCACCGTCGATGCGCCGATCATGATCCCCGAGGATTACGTCCCCGACCTCGCGGTGCGCATGGCGCTTTATCGCCGCCTCAACGATGCGCAGGATAAGCCCGAGATCGACGCGCTGGCGGCCGAGATGATCGACCGCTTCGGCGATCTCCCCGCCGCCACCGCCAATCTCGTCAAGCTGATCGAGATCAAGCACCAGGCGATCGAGGCCAATATCGCCAAGATCGATGTCGGGGCGCAGGGCACGCTGGTGACCTTCCACCAGGACGATTTCCCCGATCCGGTGGGGCTGCTCGCCTATGTCGACCGGCTGAAGGGTACCGCCAAGCTGCGCCCCGACATGAAGCTGGTCATCAGCCGCGCATGGGGTTCGCCCGAAAGCCGCCTCAACGGCCTGATCCAGCTGACCAAGGGGCTGTCGGGTATCGTCAGGAAATCGCGCAAGCGCGAGAGCGCGGCGGCCTAGGTTCCGGTCAGGTCAGGCTGAGGAACGCGCTTGCGCTCATCGGCTTGGCGCGCAGGAACCCCTGGTAATATTTGCACCCTTCCTTGCGGACGAATTCGCGCTGCTCCTCGGTCTCGACGCCCTCGACCAGCACCTGCAGGTCGAGCGCCTCGGCCATCGCCATGATCGCCCGGATAACCGCCCGGTCGCGCTCGTCGTCCAACACGCCGTCGAGCATCGAGCGATCGAGCTTGAGAGAGTCGATCGGCAGGACCTTGAGATAGCGGAAGTTGCAGAAGCCCGCGCCGAAATCGTCCAGCGCGATGCAGATGCCGAACAGCTTTAGCTGGTCGAGCACGCGGCTGACACGGTCGAGATCGGCGAGCAGCACCTGCTCGACGATTTCCAGCGTGATCCGTTCGAGCGGGAAACCCGTCTTTTCCGCCATCTGCGCAAAATCGATGGCGAAATTCTCGGCCGCCAGATCGGGTGGGGTGATGTTGAGCGACAACCGCAGGTGATCGGGCCAGTGCAGCGCCTTTTCCAGCGCGCGCATGACGATATGGCGTGACAGGTGCGCCACATGGTCGGCCCGCTCGGCAACCTGGAACAGCGTCCCGCCGCCAATGCGCCCGATCACCGGATGGTCCCAGCGGGCCAGCGCCTCGGCCCCGATCAGCCGGTCGTCGTCGAGCGCGTATTGCGGTTGGAAGAGGATCTCGATCTCGTTGCGGTCGATCGCCGCGAGCAGGTCGGCTTCCAGCTGCTGGTTCGAGCGGCCCGAGCGGGCGGCATCACCCGTCGACCAGTCGATCCGCCGCCGTGCGCTGTCGCGCATGCGGGCGGCGACCTCCGACAGGCGATCGAGCACACTGTCGGGATCGTCGTTCTGGGTAACGCGCATCAGCGCTATACGCGGCCATAACCGCAGGCTCGCCCCGCCCTCGGGATTGGCGATCGGCATGGCGATGGCATCGGCCAGCGCCTCGGCCAGCCACTGCCAGCGCTCACGGCTGCATTCCTGCCGCGCCACCAGGAGGAAATTGCCCCCGCCAAGGCGCGCGGCGGTCCAGGCGCTGCTGCTCTCGAGTTCGTCGCCCGCGAAATGCCTGATGCGCTGCGCCACTTCGACCAGCGCCCCGTCGCCCGCCGATTCCCCGAAGGCGACATTCACCGTATCGATCCGCCCGAGCGTGATCATCATCGCATGCATGGGGCAGGCGATCGTGTCGCGGGGCCATTCGTCCAGCCAGCGCTCGATCGTCTCGCGCGCCTGGGACTGGTCCGCCAGTCCGGTTAGCGCATCGCGCGTGTCGCCGGTTGTGTCTTTGGGTATGCTGGCCATGTGACAGTCCTTATGAGGCCCGGGGGCAAGCGGTATCAGTTTTTGCAGTGTGTTGCCAAATGGGACGCGCGACCATAGGAAACCCGCGTGCCCGGCGAGCTCGTCCCGGCACGGGAGGATGCGAGGGGACCCATGTCCGAATTCAGCCGACTGGCCCTGCTCGTGTCCGACGCCCCGCGTGCGCAGGAAGCCGCCGACAAGGAATTCCGCGCGGTCGCCGATTGGGTGCCGCTCGAAGAAGCCGATGCGGTGGTTGTGCTCGGCGGCGACGGATTCATGCTCCAGACGCTGCATGCCATGCTCGACAGCGGCCGGATCATCCCCGCCTACGGGCTCAATCTCGGTACGGTCGGCTTCCTGATGAACCGCAACCGTAATCCCGAAACGCTGCTCAAGCGGATCGGGCGGGCCAAGCGCCACCATATCGCCCCGTTGCGGATGGAAGCGACCACGCAGGCTGGCGCGCAGCACACCTTCTGCGCCATCAACGAGGTCAGCCTGCTGCGTGAGACGCGCCAGACCGCCAAGCTCGAAGTGACCGTCGACGACAAGGTGCGGATCCCCGAGCTGGTCTGCGATGGCGTACTGCTCGCCACCCCCGCAGGATCGACCGCTTACAACCTCTCGGCCGATGGCCCGATCCTGCCGCTCGATTCGAACCTACTCGCGCTCACCCCGATCAGCCCCTTCCGCCCGCGCCGCTGGCACGGCGCGATCCTGCCCGACCGAAGCCGCATCACGCTGCGCGTGCTCGAGCAGGAGAAACGCCCGGTCTCGGTGGTCGCCGACCAGCGCGAGCTGCGCGACGTGGCCGAAGTGAACCTCGAAATCGCCCGCGACAGCGAATTGACGTTGCTGTTCGACCCCGGCCACGCGCTCGACGAACGCATCGTCGCCGAGCAGTTCGTGGTCTGAGCGGCACAGCGGAACCGCGGCGCACAATTTTTGCGATTTGCCCGCTTGCCAAACCGTATGACCGCCCATATAGGCGCACCCCTGCCCAGCGGGCTGCTCCCCGATAGCTCAGCGGTAGAGTAGGTGACTGTTAATCACTTGGTCGTTGGTTCGAATCCAACTCGGGGAGCCACTTTTCTCATACATTCAGCAGCAAGCGCCCGCCCACCCAGGCGGTGAGCGCGGCTGTGCCATAGCGGATCCAGCGTTGCGGCAGGTACTTGAGCGCCAGCAGGCTGCCGATCTGCCCGCCGATCGCGACCGCGACCAGCAGCGGCAGGCCGAAATCGATCGCGGCATCGAGGCGGCCCGTACCGCCCTTGAGCAATTGTCCCGCCAGCCCGAACAGCGAATTGACGAGGATGAACAGGCTGGCGGTCGCGGCTATCGCGCGCGCGCTGTCCCAGCGCGTCAGGTGCAGGAACGGGGCGAGGAAGATTCCCCCGCCAATGCCGACCAGACCCGCGAGGTAGCCGAGGGGCAGCGCCAGCACCGGCATCAGCCCCGCGAACCGCGGCGGCGCTCCCGTCGCTGTATCGCGCGGTCGCAGCAGAAGCGTCAGCGCGGTCAGGACGAGGCTTGCCCCGAGGATGGTGAGGAATGTCGCCTCGTCGATCGGGGTGAGGCCGCCGAGCAAAGCGGCCGGCGCCGCGACCCCCGTCAGCACCAACGCATTGCGCCACGGCGTGACCTTGGCGCGAGCAAACCGCACCGAACTGCCCACCACGACGACGATATTGCATCCCAGCGACAGCAGCGGGAGCAGGCGATAGTCGATCTCGGCGAGCGCCAGCAGCGCGGTATAGGTCGAACCGCCGCCGAACCCGACGCTGGCATAGAGCAAAGCTGCCACGAAAAATGCGACGACGAGGGAGGCCATGGCGCTCGCCTAGACCGCCACCGCGCTGCGCGCTAGCGTCGCGGCGCAGGAGGACGAAGGATAATGCAGGCAGGTAACATCGAACTTGGCGAGGCGCTCGTCCGCGCCGGGCCTGGCGATGCCCGCAGGATCGGCGACATCACCGCCGAGGCCTTCCGCAACGATCCTTTCAACCTCTGGCTGTTCGGCAAGTTCGCCGGGATCCGCAACCTGTTCCACCTGCAGGCGCGGCGCATCTACGTCCCGCGCGGCTATAGCTATTCGCTGGGCGACCAAGGTGCGTGCATGTGGATGCTGCCCGGCGGCGAGGCGAGCTTTTCGCTGCGCGATTATGCCGCTTTCGCCCTCCCCACGCTGTTGCGCTGCGGACCGGGAGCGGTGGCGCGCGGGATCCGTACCGGCGATGCGATGGCACAGTGCCATCCCGCCTTCGACCACGCCTATCTGTTCAGCATCGGCCTGCGTCCGGCGGCGCAGGGCAAGGGCCTGGGACGCAAGCTGATCCGGCCGGTGCTCGATGCCTGCGACCGGATGCAGCTGCCCGCCTATCTCGAGAACTCGAACCCGGCGAACACCGGCTTCTACGCCTCATGCGGCTTCGAGCCCTTTGGCGACCCGATCCACCCCGAACCCGGCAGCCCGCCACTGGTACCGATGGTCAGGCAGCCCCGCCGCGCCTAGCGGCAGGGCTGCCCCGACCGGGCATCACGCATTGGCGCTGATGGCGCCGTGGCAATGCTTGTACTTGTTGCCCGAACCGCACGGGCACGGCGCGTTGCGGCTGATGTCCATGCCCGCATAGGGGTTCTCGCTCACCGAACCGCCCGGCCCCACCGCAGCGCGCGAACTGCCCGCCAGTGCACCGAACAACGCCGCGCGTCCCGCCGAGCCGTCGCCATCGTTGGAATTGTCGAGTCCGGTCAGCGGGTCGATGTGACCGGTAAGGAAGTCGGGCAAGTCGGGCAAATCGACCTGCGGCAACGGCGCTGGTTCGACCAGTTCGAGCCGGATGAGCTTGTTGGTCACCGTCTCGCGCAGCTTGTCGAGCATGGTTTCGAACAGGCTGAAGGCTTCCTGCTTGTATTCGTTGAGCGGCTGCTTCTGCGCATGCGCGCGCAGGCCGACCACCTGGCGCAGCGCGTCGAGCGTGGCGAGGTGGTCCTTCCACTGCCCGTCGAGCTCCTGCAGCAGCACGCTCTTTTCGATCCGCCGCCACAGCGCGGGATCGGCCGCAGCGATCTTGTTGTCCATGATCGTATCGATCTCGCTGGCCAGCCGTTCCTCGATGATTTCGGGTTCGACCTGGTCTTCCTCGATCCAGTGCTCGATCGGCGGTTCGATCGTCAGCACTTCGGCAATGCGCGCCTTGAGGGCTTCGATATCCCACTGCTCGGGATAGGAACCTGGCGGGCAGGCTTCCGACACCAGCGAATTGATCGCATCGTGACGCATGTCGACCACCACGTCGTCGACCGCCTCGCTGTCCATGATCTCCGCGCGCTGTTCGTAGATGACCTTGCGCTGGTCGTTCATCACATCGTCGTATTGGACGACCTGCTTGCGGATTTCGTAATTGCGCGCCTCGACCTTCTTCTGCGCGGTCTCGATCGCCTTGGAGAGCCATTTCGAGCCGATCGCCTCGCCATCCTCGAGGTTCGAGTTGAGCATTTTGGAGAACAGCGTGTCGGGTCCGAAAATGCGCAGCAAATCGTCTTCCAGACACAGGTAGAACCGGCTCAGCCCGGGATCGCCCTGGCGGCCCGAACGACCCCGCAGCTGGTTGTCGATGCGGCGGCTTTCATGGCGTTCGGTGCCGAGCACGAACAGGCCCCCGGCCTCGAGCACCTTCTGCCGCTCGGCCGCGACCTCGGCCGTGATGCGAGCGATTTCGAGGTCCTTCTTGGCCCCGTCTTCAAGCTCGGAGAGCTCGTCTCCGATCCGGAAATCGACATTGCCGCCCAGCTGGATGTCGGTCCCGCGGCCCGCCATGTTGGTGGCAATGGTCACCGCGCCGATGCGCCCCGCCTGCGCCACGATATGCGCTTCGCGTTCGTGCTGGCGCGCGTTGAGGACCTCGTGTTCGACGCCTTCCTGCCGGAGGAATTCGCTGAGCATTTCCGATTTCTCGATCGACACCGTGCCGACCAGCACCGGCTGGCCGATGGCGTTCTTCTCGGCGATCGCCTTGGCAATGGCTTTGAACTTGTCCTGCGTGTTCTTGTAGAACTCGTCATCCTCGTCGATCCGCGACACGGGCACATTGGTCGGGATCTCGACCACGTTCATCTTGTAGATGTCCCAGAATTCGGCCGCTTCGGTGGCCGCGGTGCCGGTCATGCCCGACAGCTTGGGATACATGCGGAAATAGTTCTGGAAGGTGATCGAGGCGAGTGTCTGGTTCTCGGGCTCGATCTTGACGCCCTCCTTGGCCTCGACCGCCTGGTGCAGCCCGTTCGACCAGCGGCGACCATCCATCATGCGGCCGGTAAATTCGTCGATGATGACGACCTTGTCGTCCTTCACGATGTAATCGGTATCGCGCTTGAACATGTGCACCGCGCGCAGCGCCTGGTCGAGATGGTGGACCACCTGCGTGTTCTCGACATCGTAGAGATTGTCGGTTTCGAGCAGGCCTCTTTCGATCAGCAGCTGTTCGACCGCTTCGGTGCCTTCTTCGGTCAGCTGGATGCTGCGCTGTTTTTCGTCCTTCTCGTACCAGTCCTCGGGGAACTCCTTCACCACCTCGTCGATCGAGGTGTAGAGATCGGACTTGTCCTCGGTCGGGCCGGAGATGATCAGCGGAGTACGGGCCTCGTCGATCAGGATCGAATCGACTTCGTCGACGATGGCGAAATTGAAGGGGCGCTGGACCATCTGTCCGCGCTCGTGCTTCATATTGTCGCGCAGATAATCGAAGCCAAGCTCGTTATTGGTCGAATAGGTGATGTCCGCGTTATAGGCCTCACGGCGCTGGTGCTCCGGCAGGTTCGGAACGATCACGCCGACAGTCAGGCCGAGGAACTGGTGCAGCCGGCCCATCCATTCGGCGTCGCGCGCGGCGAGGTAGTCGTTGACGGTGACGATATGGACACCCTTGCCCTCGATCGCATTGAGATAGGTCGCGAGCGTGGCCACCAGCGTCTTGCCCTCACCCGTGCGCATCTCGGCGATTTCGCCGCGGTGAAGCACGATACCGCCGACCATCTGCACATCGAAATGGCGCATGCCGAGCACACGGACTGAGGCTTCGCGCACGGTGGCGAAGGCTTCGGGCAGGATGTCGTCGAGCGTCTTGCCATCGGCCAGCTGCGCGCGGAACTTGTCGGTCTGCGCCGCCAGTTCTTCGTCCGAGAACGCCTGGATCTGCGGTTCGAGCGCATTGATCCGGTCGACGATCTTGCCGATCGATTTGACATAACGGTCGTTGGACGAACCGAATACGGTCTTCATGATGGAATTGAACATAGGGGGCCTGGCGCCTTCCGGATGAATTCTATGGTGTATGGTGGGAAGCCCGCGCACAGCGTGCGTGGCGGACGAAAATCGGGGGATGTCGCGGCCGGCCTATTCGTAGGCGCGGTCGATGCCCATCTGCACGGTCGGGATGACGACCGAAAGGACCGGCGCCGGCTGGCCCGGTCCGGTCGCACGCGGCGCAACCAGCGAATGGCGAGCCGTGTGGAGACGGATGCTTACCTCGCCGTGGCAGGGCTCCTCGGTATCGGCTGCGCGCTCGACGCCCGATGCCGCATCATAAACCACCGCATGGGCAGGCGCGCCGGCAGCAGCGAGGCCGGTCAGGAGCGCGAGGCAGGCGAGCAGGCGTTTAAGCATCCTGACCGGCGAGATAGTGACGCGGAGGCGGATCGTCCAGCCCGAAGCCGGTAAACTCGCCGAAAGTCCCGCCTCCGGCGCTGGGGACAGATGCGGGCCAGCAGTCGAATTATCTTTCCAGTAAACATACGCTCCTAAGCGTCGCACTCGAAACGGGATTGCAGGGGGCAAGAATGAGCACTGTCGACGGGACCTTGGATAGCAAGCCGAGCGGCTATGAAGAGCGGGATGACCCCGCCGTCGTTACCCGCCTGCTGCTGGCCAGCGGGCTCATGCTCTTCGTCGAACTCGCGCTGATCCGCTGGCTCGGTTCGAGCGTCGTCCACCTCTCCTATTTCTCGAATTTCGTCCTGCTGGGGTCGTTCCTCGGCATTGGCGCGGGCTTCCTGATCAGCCGCAAGGAATGGTCGATCTGGCCGATATCACTGCCGCTGCTGGCGATCCTCGTGATCGGCGTGATCCAGTTTCCGGTCTCGATCGAACGGCAGGGCTCGGACCTCATCTATTTCACCGCGCTCGAAATCGAAGGACCACCCGCCTGGCTCGCGCTGCCCGTGGTCTTCGGGCTGGTCGCGGTAATCCTTGCCGGACCCGCGGAACTTGTCGGGCGCTGTTTTCCCAAGATGCGGCCCCTGTCCGCCTATCGCTATGACCTAATCGGTTCGCTGGCCGGGATTCTCGGCTTCACTGCCCTGAGTTTCCTCCATGCACCCTCGCTCGTCTGGGGCGTGGTCGCCATGGTTCCGATCATGCTGCTGACAGCGCCCAACCGCCGGATCATAAGCGCCGGCTGGGGCGTGGTGCTGCTGGCCGGCCTCGCGATGGAAACCTTCACCCCCGGGGTGAGCTGGTCGCCCTATTACAAGATCAATGCCGAACAGATGGAAGAAGCCGATTCGGGTTTCGTCCTGATCCGCGCGAATGGCGTCCCGCACCAGTTGATGGCTCCGGCGGAATGGAAGCTGGAACAGGGCGAACGGATTTACGAGACGCCCTATCTACGGCTTCCGGGCAAGCTCGACGACGTGCTGATCGTCGGCGCTGGGTCGGGTTCGGACGTTGCGATCGCGCTGCGCGAAGGGGCCAAGCATGTCGATGCCGTGGATATCGACCCGCGCATCATGCAGATCGGCGTGGAGATGAACATCGACCGCCCATACGCCAACCCCGGCGTCCAGCGGCATGTCAACGACGGCCGCGCCTTCCTTGAGAACACCGAGCGCAAATACGATCTCATCCTTTTCGCGCTGCCCGATTCGCTCACGCTGGTGAGCGGCGCATCGCAAATCCGCCTCGAATCCTTCCTCTTTACCGAGGAAGCCATCCAGTCGGTCCGCCGCGCGCTCAAGCCCGACGGCGCATTTGCGATGTACAACTATTACCGCGAACCCTGGCTGATCGACCGGCTTGCCGGGACCACGCAGGCGGTGTTCGGCCATGAACCCTGCGTCGACACCTGGGCCGATGCGCAGGCCGTCGTCAGCATCGCGGTGCAGGCGGAATCGCAGACCTGCGGCGAACCCTGGGTTCCGACGACCGAAATCACCACGGTCAAGGACGATGCCCCGTTCCTCTATTTCCGCGGAAACAGCTTCCCGCCGCTCTATGCCTTCACCATCGGGGCCATCCTGCTCGCCTCGCTGGTGACCGTGCGGCTGCTGGGCGGCCCGCTCGGCACGATGCGGCCCTATGCCGACCTGTTCTTCATGGGGGCGGCGTTCCTGCTGCTCGAAACCAAGAACATCGCGACCTTTGCCTTGCTGTTCGGCACCACATGGTTCGTCAACGCGCTGGTGTTTGCCGGCGTGCTGGTGATCGTGCTTGCCGCAGTGGAGACCGAGCGGCGGGTCAAGACACCGCCGCTCAAAGTGGTCTTCATCGCGCTGGCGGCCTCGCTTGCGGCGGCCTGGGTCATCAAGCCCGAATGGCTGCTGCCGCTGGCTTTCTGGCCGCGGCTGGTCGTGGCGACCGTGCTGGCTTTCCTGCCGATCTATCTCGCCAATATCGCCTTTGCGAAACGCTTCCGCGAAAGCAGCGATTCGCAATCGGCCTTTGCGATCAACCTGCTCGGCACGATCGTCGGCGGGTGTCTCGAATATGCGGCGCTGTTCACCGGCTACAACAATTTGCTGATCGTGACCGGCCTGCTGTATCTGGTCGCCTTCCTGCTGGTGCCGAGGGTCGCGGGCCGCGCAGCCTGACGCTTGTCTGGCGCGCGGTGCGGGGCTAGCGCGCGGGGAATGGATCTAACGCCTTCTCCGCTCGCCCGCCCCTTCCCCGCGCTGCCGGCCATCGACGGCGTAACGCTGCGCGTGGCGCGCGCGGGCTACAAGACGTGGGACCGATCCGACCTGACCTATGTCGAACTCGCCGCCGGCTGCGCCGTGGCGGGGGTCTTCACCAAATCCGCCTGCGCCTCGAGCGAGGTCGAGATGGGCCGCGCGCAGGTGGAGCAGGGCCGCGCGCGGGCGCTGATCGTCAATGCAGGCAATTCCAACGCCTTCACCGGCTATCGCGGACGCGAGGCGGTCGAACAGATCGTCGCCCAGGTAGCCGAGGCACTGCACTGCCCGGGGAACGAGGTGTTCGTGTCCTCGACCGGCGTGATCGGGGTGCCCTTGCCCAAGGACAAGGCGCGCGCCGGAGTGGCCGCGGTGCTCGGCGCCGAAAGCTGCGGCTGGGAAGACGCGGCGAGCGCGATCGGGACCACCGACACCTTCACCAAGGGCGCGGCAGCGGCGGCGTTCATCGGGGACCAGCGGGTCGAACTCGCCGGGATCATCAAGGGTAGCGGCATGATCGCGCCCGACATGGCGACGATGCTGGGCTATGTCTTTACCGATGCGGCCGTGGACCCGGCCTTCCTGCAGGAGATGCTGGCGAAGGCGAATGAGGCGACGTTCTCCTGCATCACGGTCGATGGCGATACCTCGACCAGCGACACGGTGCTGCTGTTCGCGACCGGCAAGGCCGGCCATGCGCCGCTGACCACATGGGACGATCCCGGCGCCGACGCCTTCTACGCGGCGCTGCACGATGTCTGCCGCGAACTCGCCCTGCTGGTCGTGCGCGACGGCGAAGGGGCGCAGAAATTCATCGAGATCGCGGTCACCGGGGCGGCGGACGAAGCCAGCGCGCGCCGCGTCGGCCTGGCGATCGCCAACTCACCGCTGGTGAAGACCGCGATTGCGGGGGGCGATGCCAATTGGGGCCGCGTGGTCATGGCGGTGGGCAAGGCAGGCGAACCCGCCGACCGCGACCGATTGTCGATCGGCTTCGGCGGGACCTGGGCCGCCCGCGATGGCCAGCCCGTCGCCGATTACGACGAGGCGCCGGTCGCCGCGCATCTTGCCGGGCAGGACATTCGCATCGAGGTCGATCTCGGCCTCGGCGAAGGGCGCGCGACCGTGTGGACCTGCGATCTCACGCATGGCTACATCTCGATCAATGCAGACTACCGCTCGTGAGCGCGCTCGACCGCGACATCCTCGCGCTGATGCAGCGGGTCACCGAGCAGGCGATCGTGCCGCGCTACCGCAACCTTGCCGCGGGTGAAGTCGAGGACAAGGGCGGCAACGATCCCGTCACGGTAGCCGACAAGGAGAGCGAGGCGCTGCTGCGCGAGGGCCTGGCCGCGCTCGACGATACGCTTGCCTTCGTGGGCGAGGAAACCGCGCATGCGGACCCGGGCATACTGGACCGGCTCGATCGCCCGTGCTGGATCGTCGATCCGGTCGACGGGACCCGCAATTTCGCCAGCGGGAAGCCGCCATTCGGGATCATCATCGCGCGCGCCGAAGGTGGGGAAGCACAGTCCGGGTGGATTTACGACTGCCTCAGCGGTCGCTTCTGCGTCGCGCATCGCGGCCAGGGGGCGCAGGTTGATGGCGCGAAGGTCGCCGCCCGCCCCACCGGAATGACGCCGCCGATCGCCGCCCTGTCGCTGATCTTCATGCAGGAAGAGCGCCGCGAGGCGACACGGCGGCATATCGCGCCGCAGTACGAACTCGTCGACATCCCCTATTGCGCGGCCGAGCAGTATCCGCGGCTGGCGCTGGGCGTGAACGATGTGTCGATATTCGAACGCACGCTGGCCTGGGACCACGCGGCGGGTGCGCTGTGGCTCAACGAGGCGGGCGGAAAAGCAGCGCGGCCCGACGGCTCACCCTATCGCGTCGACGAGGTGGGCCGAACGGGCCTGCTGGGTGCGGCGAGCCCGGCCCTGTGGGACGAACTCGCCGAGCTATATGCGAAGCTGGATTAAAGCTCGCTCTCGAGCCACTGCTTGAGCTGGCCCTTGGGCGCCGCGCCGCGCATGTGCGCAGCGGCTTCGCCATTCTTGAACAGCACGAGATAGGGGATCGACTGGACGCCCATCGAACCGGGAACGTCGGGGTTTTCCATGATGTCCATCTTGGCGATGGTGACCTGCTCGCCCAGTTCCTCGCTCAGTTCTTCGAGCGCGGGCGCGATCATCTTGCACGGACCGCACCAGTCGGCCCAGAAATCGACCAGCACGGGCTTGTCGCTTTCGAGCACGTCGGATTGGAAGCTGGCGTCGGTGACGGCGGTGGTGGCCATGGGAAATCTCCTGAAATTCGCTTGGCCCCCGATGTGGGCAGCCCGGTCAATTACTCAACGGGCGGCAGGGTAAAACTTTCCTGCGGCGCCGCAAACGCGCTCTTGTAGGCAGCCAGCATCGCGGGCGGCAAGGCGAACAGCTGCGGCGTCTGGGTATAGAGCACTGCGGCTTCGACCCGCCGTCCGGGATAGATCGCCTCCAGCGCGGCGACATAGGCCGCCATCTGCTTGAGCGTGCTGTCGGGAATGTCACCAAGCGTGGCCGGCGGGCGCCGCGCGGTCTTGAAATCGACCACGGTGACCGTCTCGCTCGTGACCAGCAAACGGTCCGCCGTGCCCATCACGACCTGCCCTTCGACCGTCGCGGCGAGCGGCACTTCGGCAAGCGCCTGCGGACCGAACACATGCGCGAAGGCCGGGTCCTCCAGCACCGCGCGAACCCGCGTGAGCATTTCCGCGCGCTCCTCCTCGGCCAGATCGGGGGCCTGCCGCGCGAGCCAGCCGCGCGCCTGTTCTTCGCGCATATCCTCGGCCAGCTGCGGCATCCGTTCGAGCAGCGCGTGGATCAGCGTCCCGCGCCGCGCCGCTTCGGCCGCATGCGCCGGAGGAAGCGGTGGATCGCTGCCCTCGACCTCACCCAGCCCCGATGGCGCGAGCGGGCGCGGTGGCCGCGGTTCGGGCCCCACGGGCCGGGTGGCCCAGCCGGGCAGGGCCGGCTGCGCGATCTCGGTGGTGCGCCTGTCCGCCGGCGCTACCGCCGGGGCGCGTTCGCCGATTTCCCAGCGCGCATCCCAGATCGGGTCAGCCAGTCCCTCGTCCTCGGCAAACAACGGCTTGAGGCGCGCATACCAGCTATCCTCATGCGGGCCGTTCTTCGCATCGCGCGGGCCCAGCGAGCCGGTGATGAACAGCGCTTCCTGCGCGCGTGTGAGCGCGACATAGAGCAGCCGCCAGTGCTCCTGCATTGCCTTGGCGGTTTCGAGCTCGCCCGCCAGCCGCACCGGGCCGACCTGCTCGCCCTTGGCAAGGACGGGCAGCGGGACCGCGCGTGCCTCGCCCCCACCGGGGAGGTCCTCGTGCAGGACCAACTCGCCCGCGCCATCGGGGCGGATCGCGCTGTCGGCAAGGATCACGATCGGCGCTTCGAGCCCTTTCGAGCCATGCACGGTCATGACGCGCACCTGGTCGCCGCCCTCGCCCGCTTCGCGTTTCAGATCGCCATCGCCGGCATCGAACCAGCGGATGAAGCCCTGCAGGCTGGCGGTATGCGCGCTGGCATAGGCATTCGCCGCATTGAGCAATTCGTCGATCGGATCGTTCGCTTCGCGCCCCAGCCGCGCGACTAATTGCCGCCGTCCGTCCATCGGGCCGATCAGCATCCAGTGGAGCAATTGCTGAGGACTGTCGTAATCGGCGCGGCGCAGGATTTCGCGCAGGATACCCATGGTTTCCACCACCCGCTCGGCATCGCTTTCGCGCAAATGCTCCCACAGCCGGACCCGCGGCGGTCGATGGCCGTAGCGCAGTAATTCGTCCTGGCTCCAGCCGATCAGCGGTGAGACCAGCAGGCTGGCGAGCGTGAGATCGTCGAGCGGTTGCGCGGCAAAGCGCAGCGCCGCCATCAGATCCTTCACCGCCAGCGGATTGCCCAGCCGCAGGCGATCGACCCCGGCGACGGGAACACCGTGCCGATAAAGCCGCGCGACGATCAGCGAAGCCAGCTCGCGCCGCTTCTGTACCAGGATCATGACATCGCCCGCCGTGGCGCGGCGCGGATTGCCCTTCGACAGCGTGAAGCCCTCGCCCGCAGGATCGAGCCACTGTGCCA
>TARA_R110000751_G_scaffold71441_10_pt1 | contig 98405 bp, 97 predicted proteins | sample TARA_R110000751 | Tara Oceans TARA_R110000751 (sample SAMEA4398001) | marine metagenome | biome: Polar Biome; feature: [MES] marine water layer (ENVO:01000295) within the mesopelagic zone...; material: water (ENVO:00002006), including particulate matter (ENVO:01000060) such... | reverse complement strand
CCTGCCTCGCCATGCATGCCGACCTTGACGTCAAAGACATCATAGCCTGCTGCCAGGCCCTCTTCTGCCAATTGTCCGGCCTGCGAGGGATCGGAGACTGAAATCATCCAGGAAAGATCAAATGTCCTTCTGCGACAGCCCCCCATCAGCTGATAGACCGGAACATTCAATGCATGGCCGAGCGCATCATGCATGGCAATGTCGATGGCTGATTTTGCCAGCGGAGAACCGGTCGTGACGCCCGGACTGATGGCGCGATCCATGGCGTGGTGCAGAGCGTCAAAATTCCAGATTTCGATGCCTTTGACAGCCGGTGCAAGGTATTTGGAGATGGTGGAAACGATGGTTTCCGTGGTTTCATAGGTCCAGCGCGGTGTCGGTGTGGCTTCACCCCAGCCGATGGCGCCGCTTTCGCTTTCAAGGCGAACGAATATGCGCGGCGATGGTGTGCCTGGTGCACCTGCGACACCGCCGGCGATCAGGAAAGGCGACCTGAACGGAAATTCCAGAACAAATGTTTCGATCGACCGTATCTTCATCTAATCCAACCATCGTTCGAGGTTGGCGGCGACAAAGGGGTCATCGGACAGATCGGCATGCTGCTCCAGTACCCGGTCGATCTCTGCGGACTGGCCGGGGCTGAGACCCTCATGGGGATCCAGACACCATGTGCCTTCCAGCAGTCCCTGTCTGCGCAACACCTCATGGCAACCGGCAATGCAACCGTGAAAGTCATTGGCCACATCAAAAAACGCCGCATTGCAATCGGTTACCCGGCTGTCGAGCGCCAGCAGATCGGCGTCGACAGATGGCTCGGAAGCTGCTTGCCGGCAGCGTCGGAATAGTTCGACGGCACCCTTGGTCCATACGGACCAATGTCCCAGAAGACCGCCGACAAAGCGCACGGTGACAGGCTTGCCCTGGCGCATGACCGTATAGGGGGTGACCAGATCAAGAACGATGTGGTCGTCATTGCCGGTGTAGAGGGAAACCCGGTTCTCGGCGCCCGCCGCGACCACGCCGCGCACCACATCAAGTGTGCGGTAGCGATGGAAGGGCGCCACCTTGATCGCTATGACATTGGGGATGGCAGCAAAGCGCGTCCAGAATTGCGTATCCAGATGCAGGCCGCCGACGGCTGGCTGAAGATAAAAGCCGATCAGCGGGATTTCCTGTGCGACGGCTGCACAATGGGCGATCAGCGCATCCGTGTCCTGACCCTTCATGGCCGCCAGACTGAGAAGGCCGGCGTGATAGCCGAGCGATTTGGCTGTTTGGGCTTCGCCCACGGCCTGCCGGGTCGGACCGGCAAGACCGGCGACCATGGCCAGAGGCCGGTCAGTCCACTTGGCCGCCGTTTCAGAGGCAAGGCCCAGAACTTCGCTGTAAAGACCATTTTCACGAATGGCGAACTGGGTCGTATGCACACCGACAGCAAGACCGCCAACACCGGCATCAAGATAGTAACGGGTCAAGGCGCGCTGGCGCCGCGGGTCGAGTTTGCGGTTTGCGTCCAGTGCCAGCGGATGCGCCGGAATCACGGTTCCCTGTCGGATAATGTTCAACGGATCATCCGCCTGGGCAGTCTGATCGGAAACAGGGGTATTTTCATGGATCGTCATCAACCGAACTCCGGACCTGCAACAGCAAACAGATGCTGGGAATTTCCAAAGGGCCTGGCGCGGTCCAGCGCCATGCGTGCGAAGCTGCGCTGAATGGCAAAGCCGCCTTTGCCAAGCCATTGCCCGATATCCTGCCAGGTGGAGGGTACATCAATGAACAATGCACCGTGCACGCCAGCAACAAGTCTTTCCAGAAGCTGCAGCGCCTGGTGTTGCGATGACGCAACCAGCGGGCCGGCCTGCGCGGCGCGCCGTCCGTCTCGTACCAGGGCAAAACCGCTGTTGTCTTGCGCACAAAGAGCCTTTGTCGCCTTGCGGTCCAGAAAGTCGGCCATGAGGCGGCTTCGATCTGCGCCAAAAGCCTCCTGATCCAGATCCACCACAGTGGCCATGGCGCATACGGATGAGGCATCTGCGGGCGCCGCATTGTCGGGCGATGTGAGGGCCGGGCGCTCCCAGCGATCAAAACGGAATTGCGGAACAAAACCCTGCTTGCGGTAAACGGCTTCTCCATCCGCCGTGGCATCAAGCACGGGCGTCAGCCCTTTTTCGCAAAGCACTTTGATGCATTGGTCCACCAATTGTGTTGCGATGCCGCGCCGCCGCCATTGCGGGGTCACCAGCACCATGCCGATGAAACCGAAAGGGCCGTCATAGGGCAGTGCAGCCGCACTGCCGACAAGGCGGCCGCCCGGCGCACGAACACCGATGGCCTGACCGTTGGTAATGAAATGGCGCCAATCATCCGCGGTCTGATTCCAGCCGGCCTCGCTGGACAGGGCCATGCCGGATTCGACATCGCTCAAATCGAGATCAATGATGGGCAAGCGCTCAGAAGTCACCGTCGCGCACCTCGAATTTCGTCGGCTTGTTGAAGCTTGGTCGCTCATGCGCAACCCAGTTGGCAACCCAGTCCAGCATGACACTCAGCGGCACGCTCGGATAACCGAACAGGCGGGTCGCCTCAGCACTGTTGGTCAGCCATGCGGTTTCTGATTCTGTTCCCTCAAGCTTTGCCCTGGTATCGAGACGGGCGGCGAGTTCTTCTGCAAGCCAGCGCACCGAAAGCGTTTCCGGACCACTGACATTGAGCGGTGATGCGGGGGTGGTGCAATGGCGAAGGGATCGCAATGTCTGGGCATTGGCATCGCCCTGCCAGATAACATTGACGTGGCCCATCAGGGAAAGGTCAATGGGTGTTCCCGCCTTGATGCGGCTGGCCAGATCGTAAAGCACGCCATAACGAAGGTCGATCGCATAGTTCAGGCGTATCAACCGCCCGGGTGTTTCATGGCGTTTGGAGAAATATTCAAACATCCGCTCGCGTCCAAGGCACGATTGCGCATATTCGCCGCGTGGTCCTGTCGGTGACGTCTCCGTGGAACCCTGGTGCATGACATTGACCAGCGGATAGATGTTGCCCGTCGAAAAAGCCACGATGCGTGATTCATGAAATGTGGAGGCGACAATACTCGGACAATGGACATTCATCGCCCAGGTCTGTGGCTGGTTGCCGCTGGCGCCGAATTTCATGCCGGCCATGAAGATGACGTTTCTGGTGCGCGGCAAGGCGTTGACCTGGTCGGCATCCAGCAGATCGGCCTTGATGGTCTCGATCCCGGCTCTTTCAAGATCTTCCCGCAGACCCGGCTCGCTGAAACGCGCAACGCCGGTGATTTTCTTGTCGGGTGCAGCATTGCGGGCCAGACGCGCCAGAGTTGGCCCCATTTTTCCTGCAACGCCGAGGATCAGGATGTCACCATCCACTTCGGCCAGATCGTCGATCAGTGATTGGCTGGGCTGTGCGAGAAAATCGTCAAGCTGTTCGACGCTGTCAAACTTGTCTGGCAACACACCGGCAGAACCGGTTGGCGCGGCTGAAATGGCGTCTGGAGCAGTTCGATTTTGTTTTGTCACCGGCATTCTGAATTCCTGTGCTTCACCTCAACCACCCTCACGCTAGCGCGTCTTTGAAAAAGTTTCAACTATTTAGTTGAAAGATTCCTGAAGCCACCTTTTGCTAGGGTTGAGCGTCTTTTATAAGCCCTTTCAGGCGCTCCAGTGCATTGCGTGTGGATGCAACCGAGGGAGAAAGATGCGGCTCAATGGCGATCGCACCCGTGTATCGATCTGCCACCAGGGCAGCGATTTGCCCTCTCCAATCGACGTCCCCCTCCTCAACAATCGTCCAGGCGCCATCGACCGGAACGTGGACGTCCTTGAAGTGAACATTCTGAACAAATGGTCTGACAGATGCATAGCCGTCCGGATAAGGCGTATCACCGTCGATGCGGGCATTCGCCGGGTCCCAGTTGATCCCCAGCGCCGGATGGTTGATACGCCGGGCAAGTGCGGACGAGGTTTCGCCCGTATTGGCCCAATGGCCTTCCTCGGTTTCGATCAGCAGGCTCATGCCTCTGTCTGCAGCACGCTCCGTTGCGCTTGCAATCACGTCAACAAGCGCCTGCGGGGCGGGGCCCGCCGGCGTCCCGTCACGGTGGAAGCTGAAAGCAATCAGATGGGATGCGCCCACCTCCTGCGCGAAGTCCAGCGCCTCTGGCAGGAGGTTTTGTCTATGATCATCAAGCAGGCCCCGCAAGTCTGCCCAGGACCGGTGAAATCCGGCACCCATCCAGCCCAGATTGGAGTGTTGCGGCGCGGCGGCCGGAAAGGGGATTTTGAAAAGGCCAGGCGAAATTGCGGTGATGGTAACATCGAGGGAGCGGATTGCCCGGACAAGCCGCTGCCTGACATGCGCTGCCAACCGCGGCACACGCTGATCATAAACACCACGCAGTTCAAAATGCGAGACGCCCCATTCCAGACCGAGCTCGAAAGCGGTCTCCGGATCGGCTGATAATTCGTCGGTTACTATACTGATTTTCATAGGCGGCAGTCCCGTCAGCGTGTCATGAATGACAAGCTTACCGGAAGAGTTTGCCAGTTTTCAACCGTTTGGTTGAAATGCGCTCAGGGCCGCAGTCCGTTGAGCGTCAAAGTCACAATATGATCGCGATAGGAGCTGACCGCTTCATCTCTGGTCAGGTCGCGACCGAAAATCGCCGACATGGTCAAACCGTTGGCGAAATAGAAAAATGTCATGCCGGCAATCGAAACATAAAGCTCAAGCGGATCGACACCGGCGCGGAACGTGCCTTCCGCTTCACCACGTTGCAGAGTCTCCGCGATCAATTCGAGAAGTGGCGAGTTGGTTTCCAGCGCCATGTCGGAATTGCGCACATGGCGCGCGCCATGGGTGTTCTCATCGGCGAGCATTCGAATGAATTCGCGATGTTCATTGAGGTAGTTGAGTGAAAAATCGATCAGTTTGACCATCGCATCGCGTGGCGGCAGAGCGCTGAGGTCAAGCTCGCGTTCGCGCGCACGGATTTCCGCATAGGTGGCGTCCAGTGCAGCCTTGTAAAGGCTGTCCTTGCTTCCGAAGTAGTAATAGACCAGCTGCTTGTTTGCCTTGGCACGTTTGGCAATCTGGTCGACGCGGGCGCCTTCAAGTCCCTTTGCTGCAAATTCCATTCGGGCAGCCGCCAGAATGGAAGCCTTTGTAGCCTCGGGATTGCGGCGGTTGCGGCCCTGGGCTTCAACCAGGATTTCTGAAGAAAGTGACATTGGGCTCCCAACAGGTTGAGCGATACCGGTCAGCGGCTTCTTTCCATGAGGCCGCGAAGGTAGCCGATGGAGCGCGCTGCGCAGGATGGGCCATCCGGACTGTAGATGAATGGCTCTACTGCAGTCGTGCCGTTATAGTCAAGTTGGCGCAAAAGTTCGACGACGGCACCAAAGTCCGTTGTGCCTTCACCCGGCCCGCGCTTGTTGTCATCATTGAAATGGACATGGCTGATAGCGCCCTTGGGGATCCAGCGCTGCAGCAGATCCGGCAAATTCTCGCCATTGCTGATGGCAGCGTAGGAATCAATCATTGTGCCGAGCGCTGCAGATCCGACTTCATCGATAATGGCCAGTGCATTCTCAACGGTGTTGATGAAAGCCGTGTCACCGCGCGACAGCGGCTCAAGGATATAACACACGCCGGCTTGCGATGACGCCTCGGCCATTGCGGCGAAATAGGCGATGCCCTGGCGTCTTCCCTCGGCCTCAAGACCCGGTTCCAACGGGCGTTGCAAAGGTGAGCCATGAACCAGATAGTGCCCGCCGAGCTCGCGGCACATATCCACCAGAAATTTGCCGACATCACGGGTCTTTTCTGCCACTGAAGGATCGGTCGATGTGATCGAAAGGCCTTGTGGTGCGGCCAGAAGCCAGTGCAGTCCTGCCACGGCGACACCTTCACCATCCGCAATCGCCCGCAAGGCCCGCAGATCTTTGACGGACAGGTTTTGCGGCGTGTCGGACAATGTGAAGGGAGCAATCTCAAGCCCGTCATAGCCGATGGCCCGGGCGAATCGGCACTGGTCGGCGAAATCGAGATCGCGCACGACCTCACTGCATAAATATATCTTCAAAAGTGTCTCCGTTCACAAATGGCGGCGAGCGCGAGACTACCGCACCTTGATGGAAATCGCCAACCGGTTGGAGGCAAACTGTTGCAGGAAAGGGTGGCAAAGCGCAAACGGTCAGGCTTCCATCACGTTGAAAGCAGTGTCGGTGGTCTGGCGGATTGGAGGGATGATTTGGCGCGCTGCTGCGCCTCCGCGCGTTTTGGTGTTGCTGGAGCTCGAAATGTGCCCGACATGCGCTCGGTCACGTCAACCGGGCAATGATAACACTGCAGATTGCGATGGGAGATATCCCTGCGGTTGTCCAGTGACTGCAGCCGGACGACCAGAATGGCTACGCTCAGAATGGCCAGGGCCAATGCGCCAAATGCATAAAGTACAAGCGCCCGAAGACTGAGTCGCAAGGCCAGAAAGACCGACAGGAGCCCAGCCAACAATGCGGCAACAATACCGACAAGGAGAACATCGGCGGCACCCGCAAATCCCTGCGGCTCGGCAATGAATGCGGCCGTAAACCACGCCCCGCACATGAAGGCAACAATTGCAGCGCAGAGGACAAGCACGATGCCAGCCACAGCGCGTTTTGCCCCGCCGCGGTTTGTAGCGCTGTGCTGAGACGTCATGTCGCTTTCATTTCGGGGTGCAGCTCAGATGACCCGTCATCATAGGCAGGCAGTTCAAAATCTGTCGAAAAGCTGCTGCCCAACAGCAATTTTGACAGAAACGGAATGGACGCGGCATTGGTCATGACATCTCTGGCAAACAGCGAGAACCAGTTTTTCGGGGCAAAGAACCCGGCAAACTTCAATGCCTGATCCTGTCTCCTGACGAGATAATCCTGCAGCCGCGTCTGATAGGCTGGAAAGGCGATTTTGTGATCGCCTGCTGCCCGGTGCAATTCACCGGCAAGTATATAGGCTTCCGTCATGGCCAGTCCGGTTCCCTCACCAGCCAGCAATGACGCGCAGGCCGCAGCATCACCCAGCAGGGCCACCCGCCCCTTTGTCCATGTGGGCATTCTGATCTGGCTGACCCGGTCAAAATAGAAATTTTCCGCATCGTCCATGCGCGCAAGCATGGCCCCCGTTTCCCATCCCATATCGCCATAGACCTGCCGCAACAGAGATTTTTGTGCCGCCTCGTCTTCGGGTTCCCGAGAAGCAAACCGTTTGGAAAAGACCAGCAGAATGAGCGTGTGGTCATCGCGCAGCGCCACCCGTGAAATCTGGCGGCCGGGCACCGTGTGGGACACATAGGTCAATTCGTCGCGCGGCCGATAGCCCGGCAAATCGAAAGCGGCGACATAGAAACCCGTGTGATGTTCAAAGTCTGATTGAGGCCCGAAGGTCAGCGCCCTGACCTTTGAATGCAGACCGTCAGCGCCGACAACAAGGTCGAAGCTTTCCTGGCTATTGTCTGAAAGATCAACAGATACCCTGTCACCCTCATCCCGGATGCCGGTGATCGCGGTGTCAAACCGTACCTCTATGCCTTCACACGCCTGATAGATGTGTCTTGAAAGATCACTGCGGGCAATGCTCAGATAGCGACCCTGCGTCAATTCCTGAAACCTGCGCACATCCAGAGAGGATGTCGTGCGACCACTGGCAGTAACGGATCGGATGCGCTCCATGATATAGGCATCATCCAGCAGGTGCGGAAAGAGCCCCATCTTCTGTGCGATTTCATAGCCTGTGCCCCAGAAGTCGATGACATGCCCGCCCTTGCGAAGACCCGGGGATTTTTCCAGCAGCACCGGTTCATGGCCATAGCGGCGCAGCCACCAGGCCAGCGTCGGTCCGCCAATTCCACAGCCATTGATTGCAATTTTCAATTTTCAGGTCCCGCACTGGCGTCAGGTTTGATCTCGATTGGCACACCAGTCCCACGGAATATAGCACTGATGCGCTCCGGTGTCAGTGCATGCCGCTTGCCCGGCAGGACGCAACCGACACAAGCAATTCGCTTTACGCGGAATTCTGCTTGATCAAAATCAGTCTTCGTCCAGCGGGGTGAGAATCTCCAATACCACATCACGCAGCCAGCGGTGCGCCGGATTGCTGGTGCTGCGCTTGTGCCAGGCAAGAGAGATATGGGAGGGGTGCACGAGCATGGGCAATTTGTAGATGGAAAGGTTCAGCCGGTCTGCAACCTTGGAAGCAAGCGGCGAGGGTATCAGGGCCACGACATCGCTTTGGGCAACCAGATTGTAGACGCCACTGAAGACAGGAAGGGACATGACAACCCGTCGTTCGCGGCCAACGCGGGCCAGCGCTGCGTCACCAAAACCCCTGGTTCTGCCCTGTGGCGACATGAATGCATGGGAGAGGTCACAAAGGACATCCAGAGGCACCGTGTCACCCGTTGTTACGCCGGCTTGCTCCAGTTTTGGATGGCCGTTTCTGGCAATCATCACAAAATAGGACTTGAAGACGGGGACATGGTCGATCCAGTCAGGCAGATCAAGGCCGGTGACCAGGGCCATGTCGGCTTCATCATTTTCCAGGGTGCCGATATAGTCGTCGGGTTTTGCGTTGACCAGATGAACCTTCATTCCCGGTGCGCGGTCAAAGAGCGCGCGCGCAAGCGGCGGCATGAGCATTTCGGCAAAAAAATCAGAGCCGGCAATCTTGAAGCGGTTTGTTGCCGCTGCAGGGTCAAAATCAGCCGCACCCGACAGCATGGATTCCAGATCATCGAACATGCGCCGCAAGGGCAATTCAAGACTTCTGGCAAAGTCAGTGGGAACGATGCGTTGTCCCTGCCGCAGGAACAACGGGTCTCCCAGCGAGAGCCGTAATCTGCCAAGCGCTGACGATACAGCCGGCTGTGAAAGGCCGATGCGTGCGCCCGCCTTCACTGTGGATTGCTCCTGCAGCAATGCATCCAGAACGCGCAATAGATTGAGATCGAAGGTTAGTAAATTCATGTGGCGAATTAATACAATACAATCAATTTATTTCAACACCAAATGGCAGGCCGTTAGAATGAGAAGGTGGAGTGCGATCAGGTCGGTCGTTGTTTGCGCCTCATCCGACCTGATCGCATGGCCACAATCCAATCCTCCCCCCGGTGGATGGTTATGGCCAGTGTGCGGCAAACAAATTCGTTGTTGCCAGGCAATGGTATGGTCGTAGCCATACATGAGACTATAGTCAAACTGTATGGATGCCATTTCTATGGCATCCATACTCTATATTGTTATCTACAGATGAAAAGACCCTTGACACTGCATCGCTGTGCAAATCCGGATTTTTCCGGAGCGGCTTGATCCTCAGTGCATATTCCCACGGGCCATGGCAAGATGATGTGCCTGATGATGGGCTCCGATTGCCATCACGCCAAAAAATCCAAGTGATTGGATTTTTGTTCTCTCCACAGCATCTGCTGCAGAAAGTGTCATGATTGCACCTGATGGTGTGGTTTTTGCCGTCACCTGCCAGTCGGTCATTTGATCGAGTTGAGCACTATGGGCAGGAACCATCGCCTGAATGGCCTGCAGCGTTCGTCCTCTACCCGTGATGGCAAAGACGATCTCGTCTTCGCTGGATGTCTGTACGACACGTGCATCAAGGGTGAGCGCATTCATGTCCACAAGATGCTCACGCAACGCCGAAATATTCACCTTTGACCAATCCGTATCAGGGTCGCGCACCAGAATGGCAACAATTTCGGCGATGGATGCAAAAGCCGACTGTCCGGCTTCCACAGGTGTTTCTGCGCTCATCCCTGTTGCGGAATGCATATGTGAGGCGTGGTTGTCCGCAGCGGTGGTCTGTCCCGCCTGCAATGGAGCGATGGTGGCAATGGCAAGGCCAACAGATGTGGCAAGAAAGAGCATAGGGCGCATTTTGAACTCCAGCAGCAAAGGGGCTTTACCTATAGTGGATACTGTCAACATCAGATATGATTTCAATCATAAGGTGAACCATGCTGCCAGCGCCCTTTGATATTCTGCCGGAGACGGCCTATCGCGTTCTGAATCTGGATGCCGGAGAGACTCTGTTCAGGCAGGGCGATCCCACTCGGGGTATCTTTTACCTGATCACGGGGAGGGTCAGGCTTGTTCGTTTTGCCCGCGGCGGCGAAACCGTTGTCATTCATCGTGCCGGGCCGTTTGAGACCTTTGCCGAGGCGTCTCTTTTCGTTGATGTCTATCATTGTGATGCAATCCTCGAGCAGGCCGCGCAACTGGTCGAACTCAGGCGGGAACCGTTGCTGCGGCAGTTTCATTCCGATCCGCTTTTCGCGATGGCATTGACCAGCCGATTTGCCACGCAGGTTCAGACCTATCGCCGCCGCCTTGAACTGCTGGCCGTTCGAAGCGCTCAAGAGCGAGTATTCGCGGCGCTTTCAGAAGGCTTTCTCACCGGTGACATAAAGACATTCGCAACCGAAATAGGCCTTTCCCACGAAGCGACCTACCGTGCCCTGTCGCATCTGGTAAGGCGCGGTCATCTGGTCAAAACAGGTCGTGGAAAATACTGCGTGAAAACCACTTGACCTTCCAGTCGCTGGAAGCCCTATAACGTGGATAGAGAATGTTCTGACAGGTGGAATTCATGGAAAAGACCGATCACAATCATGGCACGTGCGGCCATGATCACACCCATTGCGCCGGGGATCATTCCGACGCCTTGCCTGAAGGTTCAAAAGATCCGGACGGCAATGCGACAGCCATTGATCCGGTTTGCGGCATGAGCGTGAAGCTCGGGGCCGGCAAGCCGCAACTGACCCATGATGGTCAGACCTACCATTTTTGCAGCACCAAGTGTCACGATCGCTTTGAAGCTGATCCATTCTTTTATCTCTCCGGCAGGGCAAAGGAGAGGCCGAAGGCAGCGGCAAAGGGTACGCTTTATACCTGTCCGATGGATCCGGAAATCATTCAGGAGGGACCGGGCACCTGCCCAATCTGCGGCATGGCGCTTGAACCGATGAGCGGTGTCTCCAATGAGCCCAATCATGAACTGATCGACTTCACGCGGCGTTTGTGGGTGAGTGTCGGCGCGGCGGTCCCGCTGATTATTTTGACCATGGGGCCGATGGTTGGTCTTTCGGTGCGTGGATTGATGGGGGAAAAGACTGCACTTTACCTTGAATTTCTGCTGGCAACGCCGGTTGTCCTTTGGGCGGCCCGACCATTTTTCCACCGTGGCTGGACATCGTTGAAAACACGCAATTTCAACATGTGGACATTGATCATGCTGGGTGTCGGGGCGGCCTATATTTACAGTGCCGTCGCCCTGTTTGCACCAGGGCTGTTCCCCGACGATTTGAAGATGAACGGCCATATGCCGGTCTATTTCGAAGCGTCGGTGGTGATCATTGCCCTGGTCTTTGTCGGTCAGGTGCTCGAATTGCGCGCGCGGGCCAAAACCGGTGATGCCATCAAGGCGCTTCTGGATCTGGCGCCCAAGAAGGCGCGACGCATCAACCCGGACGGGTCCGAGCATGATGTGCCTGTTGAAAACATTCTGACCGAGGATCGGCTGCGCATTCGCCCCGGCGAGAGCGTCCCGGTGGACGGCGTTGTTTTGGAAGGCGCCAGCTTTGTCGACGAGAGCATGATTTCCGGCGAACCGCTGGCCGTTGAAAAAGGCGAAGGTGAGATCGTCACCGGCGGCACATTGAACAAAAATGGCACCCTGGTGATTGCTGCAACGCATGTCGGTGATGATTCGATGCTGGCCAAGATCGTTGCCATGGTCTCCTCCGCGCAAAGGTCGCGGGCGCCGATCCAGGCGCTGGCGGATCGCGTTGCTTCCTGGTTTGTCCCCAGCGTGGTTGCTGTCGCGATCCTGGCTTTCGCGGCATGGCTGTTGTTCGGACCAAATCCGGCCTTGATCTACGCGATCGTCGCCTCCGTATCTGTTCTCATCATTGCCTGTCCCTGCGCTCTGGGCCTGGCAACGCCCATGTCAATCATGACGGCAACCGGACGCGGTGCCCAGGCCGGTGTGCTGATCCGCGATGCGGAAGCCCTGGAACGGCTGGCCGGGGTCGATACGCTGGTCATCGACAAGACAGGCACGTTGACACAGGGAAAACCGCGTCTTGCCGAAACATACGCGGTTGAAGGTTTCGACAGCAACGACGTCCTGGATCTTGCCGCGACACTTGAAAAAGGCTCCGAACATCCTCTGGCCGAGGCCATCGTCGCCGGTGCACAGGATCTCGGGCTGGTGCTGAAATCGGCCGTGGATTTCGAGGCCGTCACGGGAAAGGGCGTATCCGGGGTCGTCGATGGCAGAAAGGTCGCGCTGGGCAATCGTGCCATGATGGAAAGCCTGGGTCTTGCCACTGAAACGCTGGGCGAACGCGCCGACGGATTCAGTGACGAGGGAAAAACCGCCATGTTTGTGGCCATTGACGGCAAGCTGGCCGGTCTCATCACCGTCGCAGATCCGATCAAGGAGACAACGACAGAGGCCATCGCTGCACTCCACAAGGCAGGACTGACCATCATCATGGCAACCGGTGACAATCATCGAACCGCCAAGGCGGTCGCCAGCCGGCTGGGCATTGATGAGGTGCGTGCCGAGGTGCTGCCGGAAGGCAAGAAAGCACTGATTGATGAACTGCACAGCCAGGGCAAACGGGTGGCCATGGCCGGTGACGGTGTCAACGATGCGCCGGCCCTTGCCGCCGCTGATGTGGGGATTGCCATGGGAACCGGCGCGGATGTCGCTGTGGAAAGTGCCGGTATCACCCTGATAAAGGGTGATCTGAATGGCATCGTGCGGGCCAGAACGCTGGCGCAAAAAACCATCTTGAACATCAGACAGAACCTGTTTTTCGCCTTTGCCTATAATGTCGTCGGAATACCGCTGGCGGCGGGCATACTCTATCCGCTGACAGGATGGTTGCTGTCTCCAATGATTGCTGCTGCTGCGATGAGCCTTTCCTCGGTATCGGTAATCGGCAATGCGCTCAGATTGCGCCGTGTCAGGTTGGGCTGATGAGGGGCAGTCACGAAGGCGTGTACGGGATTGACCTTCCACCCGCTGGAACCTCTATAATTCAGGCCCGTGCGCATTTTGCGCGCAGGAAAGTGGCAAACGGGACAATGCAATGAATATCGGGCAAGCCTCGGAACGCACCAAACTGCCGCCAAAGACAATCCGCTACTACGAGGAGATTGCGCTTGTCGCGCCCGAACGCGGACCCAACGGTTACCGGCGCTATTCCGACAAGGATGTGCATCGCCTGCGCTTTCTGCAACGCGCCCGTGGTCTGGGTTTTACCATTGAGGAATGCAGGTTGCTGCTTTCGCTGTACGAAGATCAGCACCGTGCAAGCTCCGATGTCAAAGCCCTGGCCACCGACAAGATTCAGGAGATCGACCGGAAGATCAAGGAATTGAATTCCCTGAAAAAGACCTTGGCCGCGCTGGCGCAAAATTGTCACGGCGACGACAAGCCCGATTGCCCGATCATTGACGATCTCGCAGGCATGGCTGATGTGCCCGTGTCTTTTGCGCAGAAGTCCGCAAAATGAGTACTTTTGTGCGGCTTGTGGTTCTGATTGCATTGGCGGCTCTTGCCGTCTGGTGGTTTGCCCTGCGTGCCGAACCGGAAACGACCGGCGCGGCTCTGGTTGACATTGTCGTTCCCGATCTGCCGCAAACCATCCGCCAGGGTGAAGCTCTTTTCAATGCCAATTGCGCCTCCTGCCACGGCGCAAATGCAGCCGGGCGCGACGGTCTTGCGCCGCCTCTTGTGCACAAATTCTATGAGCCAAATCACCATGGTGATGCGGCATTCCAGCTTGCCGTGCAAAATGGCGTGCGCGCCCACCACTGGCAATTCGGCAACATGCCGTCGGTTGAGAATATCACACCGGATGAGGTTGCACAGGTCACGGCCTACATAAGGGTCCTGCAGCGGGCCAATGGAATCCACTGATGGCTTTGTTTGCACAGCAAAAATCGCTCCTGGTGCGCTTTGCCCGAAAGATCGTCTGGGTCGGCGTTGCCGCTCTGCTTCTGGCAGGCGGACTGAACACCCATGCTGGCGAGCGTGCCGCCGCCCATGAACATGGCGTAGCTGAACATGGAGCCGCGATGTCTGATGCCGCAGACGGCCATCGCCATATCGGACAGGGCAGCACAGACCAATGGCCGGCCGCTGACCTGATTGTTCATTGCGGCGCTGATATACTCGCACTCTCTGAATGGCCGTCAAGACATCAGGTCCTGACATCCGGTTCATTCTTGCGTCACCACGCTGACATCTGGCGTCCTGCGGATTTGGGGCACGATCCGCCGCCTCCGCGAAGGTTCTCCTGAAATCAGGATCACCGGTTGTGCCGAGTGCAGCCGAGCGTCTTCCGTTTCCAGGAGATAACCAGATGAAAAAGAGATTTATATTTGTTTACGCGGCGGCATTGACCGCTTTGTCAGCCGCTGCACTGGCCCATGGTGGAGCCACAGGAATAGTCAAAGAGCGCATGGATGCCATGTCGGCCATGGGTGCTGCCGTAAAATCCATATCCATGATGATAACGGGCGCCACGCCCTATGATGCGCAGATTGTCAAATCGGGTGCCGCTGTCATCCAGTCGCATGCGGGCGATGCCCTCACCGGACTTTTCCCGGAGGGCAGCCAGCAAATGGCATCTGAAGCAAGGCCGGAAATTTGGTCCGACTGGCAGGATTTCCAAACCCTGTCCTTGCGTCTTGAAACATTGGCACAGGGTCTGAAGCTGGCTGCTGACAACGGGCCGATGCACGGCTCAGACTCCGGTCCGGAGGCCATGATGGGTAGCAGCGACTCAAAGATGATGGGATCCGGAGGTTCCATGATGATGGGCAATTCCGGCATGATGGGCGAAGGTTCAGGAATGGGCTCGGGTATGGGGTCACAGGTCATGGAGATGAATCCGGAGCAATGGGCAAATATGCCTGTTGACGGCGTGTTCAACATGCTCACTCAGACCTGTTCGGCCTGTCACACCAGGTTTCGGTTGGAAAAGAAATAGCTGATGACGCGGTTATTTCTGTTGCTGATCAGCGCCCTCATTACGGTGGCGGGGGCATTGTTCCTCGCCTTCGTCCTGTGGCCGCTCCAGCCGCCAACCAGCACCATACCACCGAGCGGTGATGTTGCACGCGGCGCCTATCTGGCGCGCATGGCCGGCTGCATAGCCTGCCATACAAATGCATCCGCCGGTGGCGCTCCGCTCGCGGGTGGCTTGGCCCTGAAAACAGATTTTGGTACCTTCTATTCCGCCAATCTGACGACGGATGAGGAATTCGGGATCGGCAATTGGACAGTGGAGCAATTTGCAGCGGCTGTAAGGGCCGGGATCAGCCCCGGCGGCAGACCCTATTATCCGGCCTTCCCCTATCCATTCTATGCAAAATTCTCAGAGCAGGACATCGCCGACCTGTGGGCGGCGTTCCGCACGGTGCGGCCGGTCAGTCTGCCGTCCAGACAGCCGGCTTTGTCCTTTCCCTATAATTTCCGGCCTGGCCTGAAGCTTTGGCGCGGTCTTTTCCTCGATTCAAAGCCATTTGAAATCAATGCCGAAAAGAGCGCCGGCTGGAATCGCGGCAAATTCATCGTGACGGGTCCGGGTCATTGCGGCGCGTGCCACACGCCGCGAAATTTTGCCGGGGCCAGGCAGGTTGCGCAGCGCTTTCGCGGCGCGGAAGGGTTGCCCGGCGGCGGACGGTCGCCGTCAATCACGGCTGCCGGGCTGCAAGAGGCGGGATGGACCATGGAAAGCCTCAAATATGCCCTGAAAACCGGAATATTGCCGGATGGGGACATCTTTGGCGGCTCCATGGGGGAAGTGGTCCGGGACGGCACGTCATTCATGAGCGACGAGGATCTGACCGCCATCGCAACCTATCTGCTCGACAAGGAACAATGATCATGGGACTGACCAGAAGACAATTTATTGCATCCTCTGCGGCAATGGTCGCAACGGCCTCGGCCTTGACGGTGCGCCAGACCTTTGCCGTTGACAGGAAAATAGAGCTGATTGCGGGGCCAACGCGGATAAAACTCGCAGGCGAGGCAGCAGCATCATCTGATCTGTGGGCCTATAATGCATCCTCGCCGGGGCCGCAGATACGGGTCGGGCGGGGCGAGCGGGTTCAGGTGCGGCTGATCAACAATCTGCCTGAACCAACGTCGATCCATTGGCATGGGATACGCATCGACAATGCCATGGATGGTGTTTCCGGACTGACCCAGGCGGCTGTCGCACCCGGAGATGTTTTTGATTATGACTTTGTCGTGCCCGATGCCGGAACCTACTGGTATCACGCCCACAACAAAAGTTGGGACCAGGTGGCGCGCGGGCTTTACGGGCCGCTCATCGTCGAGGAGGAGGTCCCCGTTTTCGAACCCGGACATGATCTTGTTCTGGTGCTTGATGACTGGCGCCTGGACAACAGCGGCGCGCTGGATCTGGAAAGTCTGGGCTCGCTCATGGACTGGAGCCATGCCGGGCGTTTGGGAAACTGGCTGACCGTCAACGGGCAGGACGTGCCAAAATTCAAACTGACCGCTGGCGAACCCTATAGGATAAGGCTGATCAATGCCTGCAATGCCAGAATCCTGGCCATTGATCCGGCCCGGTTCGACGCACGGATCATTGCCTATGACGGGCAGATGCTGGCAGCGCCCGAAGCGCCCCCTGACGGACAATTGCTGATTGGTCCGGCACAAAGGGTAGATCTCCTCGTCGTCCCATCGTCAAAGGTCGATTTCGCGCTTGAGGAAATATCAGGTGATCCCTTTGTCATGGCTGCATTCGAGGTGACAGAAGGCAGCGATCAGGCCCCGGATATTCTGCATTTCGTCACCAATGATCTGCCGCAACCCAATCTGGCTGCGGCGCGTCTGATCAGGCTCGACATGACAGGCGGCGCCATGGGGCGCATGGGCCAGATAACCTACAAAGGCAAAGTGTTGAGCGGTCAGGATTTTCGTGACACCGGTCAGCTATGGGCCTTCAACAATGTTGCGAATCTGGCCGAAGCGCCGCTGTTTGCCGCCAGCCGCGGCGAGACGATTGTCCTGAATGTGCACAATGACACGGCCTTTGCCCATGCCATGCACACCCATGGTCACCATTTCAGGATTATCGAGCGGCAGGGGGTCAAAATTGATGGCACAAGCCCCTGGCACGATACGTTTCTGATCGCGTCGGGTGAAACCTCGAAAATAGCTTTTGTGTGCGACAATCCCGGAAAATGGCTGCTTCACTGTCACATGCTGGAACACGCGGCGGCGGGCATGAACACATGGTTTGAAGTCCTGTAACCGGAGCGAAAGCAAACCTGCCGCAAGAACGTCGATGTTAATGGGATTGCGATGGATTGAGCAATTGCGCGTGCATGCCCCAAAGGCCACCATTCTCACCGGTGGCGCCCTTGATCAAAAGTGGCTCTGGACGGGGCAGAAGAACCTTTGTCTGGACCGCCTGGTTGAGTGCTGACAACAGGGGCTGTGCATTCGACAGGCCGCCGCCGACAGGCACGATTTGCGCGCCGGTGATATTGAGCGTCAAAGCCAGAGCGTCGCTGACAACGGCGACATAGGATTGCACGGTCTTTGCACAGGCCGCATCACCCGCCATCCACCCATCAATGATTTGCCGGCTATCCATGTTTTCATCGCCGGACGCACCATGAATGATCTCCAGACCGCGCGCACCGCCGATGGTGTTGATGCAGCCTTTCTGGCCGCAGGGGCACACAAGCTGCGGAACATACCCCGGTGCGGATGGATCCTGCTTTTGCACATAGGGTCCATGGCCCCATTCACCCGACGTATCGCCGAATCCGCGTATCAGTCTTTTCCGGTAGACCTGCGCGCCGCCGACGCCTGTCCCCAAAATGATGGCAAAGACATTTTCATAGGCACGGCCAGCGCCAAAATGGGCTTCCGCCAGAGCAAAACAATCCGCATCATTTTCAATGAAAACCTCGTTTTCATGGCTCCAGCCAATGGCTTGCTGCAGGGCCTTGGCAAGATCGGCGGCCAATTGAACCTGACCCAGAAACGGCAACTGCGACGACAGGATATGGCCGCGCGTCCGGTCGATGGCTCCGGTGATGGATATGCCAAGCCGATCGTCACTTCCAAAGCCGTTGGAGCGCAGGATATCGACAATGGATTGAAGGAATGAACCATAGTGGCTGATTGGTGTCGGCGTGGACGCCGCTTCCTTCAGGGACGGCCCGGTTCCAATCCCGAGTTTTATGAAGGAACCACCGATGTCGAGACAGAAATTGTTTGGCATGGGAACACTCTTCGGGAAATGATTTGTTTGCTGACAGGCTTTTCGCTGCAGATCACCGATTGGTCAACCGGGCATGCCGCCGACATTGGAAAGCAGTTCGGCCACATTGCTGACGCCGAATTTTTTCAACAGCCGCGCCCGGCAGGCCTCCACGGTGCGCGGTGATATGCCCAGGATCCTGGCAATATTCTTGCTGGTGCGACCTTCACCCAGATGCATGACAATCTGCCGTTCGCGCATGGTCAGCGAGATAAATGGGCGCTCATGAGAAAGATCGGCCATGCTCCACACGGCGTGCGCCAGAGGTTCGTCCCGGGTCAGTGAATTGCCGCGAACCCGGCACCAGAAGAGCGAGCCGTCCTTGCGCGCCATGATGCGCTCGTCCGAATAGCGACCAGTCTCGCGCAGCGGGGTCAATCCGATATTGCCGATCTTGATGAATTCGTCGATGGACGGATAGAGGATGGCAAAGGACTGATCGCGCAATTCGTCAGCCGTGTAGCCGAACATGTCCGCGAACGCCCGGTTGCAAAAGCGGATGACCCTGTGCTGGGTCATGACAATGCCCACCGGCGCCTCCTGAAAGGCCGTTTCGAGCATGTATTGCGGGTCAAGTGGTGCTGTCGGTGCTGTCATTAGCGTATTTCTACCATCTTGCTCATCGGCCTCCAAGCGGTGGATAATGAGCCATAGCATGCATACAGATCCGGTGCGACAAAGACGCTGATTTTAGAGGAAACAGCGTGCAGACACTTTGAGCGCACGGCAATCAGGAGGAGAAGAACCATCATGAAAAAATTGACAATTCTTGCCATGGCATCAGCACTGTCGCTGGCCGGGGCACTGACGGGCTTTGCAGCCAAGGCGGCAGATGATCCTGTAAAAATCGCATTGATCCACGGCCTTTCGGGTTCTACCTTTGAGGTCTTCTCAAAGCAGAGCCACACCGGTTTCAAGCTCGGCCTTGAATATGCCACCAATGGCACGATGAAAATCAAGGGACGCGACATTGAAATCATCGAAAAGGACACGCAGTTCAAGCCGGATGTTGCCCGTGCTGTGCTTGCCGAAGCCTATGGTGATGATGATGTGCTGATCGCTGTTGGCGGCACGTCCTCAGGGGTCACCAAGGGAATGCTGCCGATTGCCGAGGAATATGAGCGCATCCTGCTGGTAGAGCCGGCGGTTGCCGATTCACTCACCGGGCCTGATTCCAATCGTTACGTCTTCAAGACATCGCGCAATTCCTCAATGGATATGCAGGCCCAGGCGCTGGCTCTGAAACCCGGTCCTGATCTTTTTGTGGCAACGCTGGCCGAAGACTATGCTTTCGGCAAGGATGGTATTGCTGCCTTCAAGCAGGCCATGGAAGGCTCCGGAGCGACCATTGTCACCGAAGAATATGTGCCATTGAAGACCACCGACTTTACCGCTGCGGCTGAACGCATGTTTGCAGCACTGAAAGACAAGGAAGGCCGCAAGGTCATTCTTATCTATGTCGCCGGTGGCGGCGACCCGATGGGCAAGATCAAGGGCATGGAACCGGAGCGCTACGGTATCGAGATATCGACCGGTGGTCATATCCTCCCGGTTCTGCCAACCTACAAGAAGGTGCCGGGCATGGAAGGCGCCGTCTATTACTACTATGAGAACCCGAAAAATCCGATCAATGACTGGCTCGTTGCCGAACACACCAAGCGTTTTGGCTCACCGCCCGACTTCTTTACAGCCGGTGGAATGGCCGCCGCTCTGGCTGTTGTCAAAGCGCTGGAAAGTACAGATGACTGGGATACGGAAAATCTCATCAAGGTGATGGAAGGCATGAAATGGGACACGCCGAAGGGAGAAATGGAATTCCGCCCGGAAGACCATCAGGCCCTGCAGTCCATGTATCATTTCAAGATCAGGGTTGACGACAATGTTGACTGGGCCATTCCCGAACTTGTTCGCGAGATCAAGCCAAGCGAGATGAATATTCCGATTGGCCGCAACAATCAGGAATAGCAAGTCCTGTCTCTTCGCCCCGCTGTCACACCTGTGTGGCAGCGGGACGGTGCATCCGATTTCCGATCGCACGATGATCTGCAAGCGGGACCTATCGGTCTGCTTGCGTTGCTGAAGGTTCGCCTTCATCCTGTCTCACCACGCTTTTGCAACTGGAGAACCCATGACCCCCGCATCTTTGCGCATAGAGGATCTGACCATACGTTTTGGTGGTCATACGGCAGTCGATGCCGTGACCTGCGCATTTCAGGCAGGGGAGTTGACGGTGATCGTTGGACCCAATGGCGCCGGCAAGACAACCTGTTTCAATCTGATCTCCGGCCAGTTGCGCCCCAGCGCCGGGCGCATATTCAAGGGTGACAGGGACATCACCGGTCTCAGCGCCTCGGCCCGCGCCAAGGCCGGGATCGGTCGGGCCTTTCAACTGACCAACCTGTTTCCGCAATTGTCGGTGCTGGAAAATGTGCGTCTGGCCGTTCAGGCGCAGCACGGTCTGGGACCGGTCATATTCCGCCGCGCCCGTTCCTTTGGCAAACTGCGCGATGAAGCCTATTCCTTTCTGGAGGCAACGCGCCTGGCGGGTGTCGCGGCCCAGCCGGTCTCCGCCCTGTCGCATGGCGATCAGCGCAAACTGGAAATTGCCCTTTTGCTGGCGCTCAAACCGGACATCTTCATGTTCGATGAGCCGACCGCGGGCATGTCTGTCGACGAAGCACCGGTCATTTTGGAATTGATTGAAGAAATCAGAAAAGACAAGGCAAAAACCATTCTGCTTGTTGAACATAAGATGGACGTTGTCCGCTCGCTGGCGGATCGTATTGTTGTCTTGCACAATGGCGCACTGGTTGCCGATGGCCTGCCGAACGAGGTCATCGCCCTGCCGCTTGTGCGGGAAATCTATCTCGGCATGCCGGAAGAGAGTGCCGCATGAGTGCTCCCATCCTCGAACTGGACAATATTTTTACCGACATTGCGCAATATCACATTCTGCATGGGGTCTCGTTGCATATCCCCGAGGGGGGCGTGCATGTCCTGCTGGGGCGCAATGGCGCCGGCAAGACAACAACATTGCGCACCATCATGGGCCTGTGGCAGGCCAAACAGGGCGCTATCCGTTTCCGTGGCGAAGACATCACCAAGCAGCACACCAGTGATATCGCGCGCAAGGGTATCGCCTATGTGCCTGAAAATATGGGCATCTTTGGTGGGCTGACGGTGGAAGAAAACATGCGTCTGGCAACCCTTGATGGCAGCTTCGACCAGGATCGTCTGCAACGCATCTATACGCTCTTTCCAGCCTTGGAAAAATTCTGGAACAGCTCCGCCTGGTCGCTCTCCGGAGGCCAGAAACAGATGCTGGCCATTGCCAGGGCGATGATCGAAAAACGTGACCTGATCCTGATTGATGAGCCGACGAAGGGTCTGGCGCCGGCCATCATCCTGAACATGGTTGAAGCCTTCCGAGAGATCGCCCGGGAGACCACCATCCTGCTGGTCGAGCAGAATTTCCTGTTTGCCAGATCGCTGGGTCAGACGGTGGCGGTGATCGATGACGGACGCATCGCCCATTCCGGCACCATGGCCGAACTGGTTGAAGACGCGGCGCTGCAAACGCGTCTGCTCAGCCTGTCACTTGATGCGCATCAGTAGAAAGCGGACCGGATCATGAAATCAATGACCACTCTTGTGGAACGTCTTGGCGGAATCAACCTTTTGCCCGTCTTGTTGGCCATCATCGCGCTGGTGTTGATCGGTTCGCCATCGACATGGCTGACACTGACCATCGCCGGGCTGTCGATGGGCATGATGATCTTTCTGATGGCCTCCGGATTGAGCCTTGTCTTTGGCCTCATGGACGTCCTCAATTTCGGCCATTCGGCCTTCATATCTTTTGGCGCCTTCATCGCGGCTTCCGTGCTGGCGGCTTTGGCTGTCTGGGTTGCCGCAGACAGTGTTCTGCTCAATCTTCTGGCGCTTTTTGCGGCGATCTCCGCGGCTGCCCTCTTTGGTCTGGTTGCCGGCTGGATGTTCGAGCGGGTGATCATCAAACCCGTCTATCGCGATCATCTGCGCCAGATATTGATCACCATGGGTGCGCTGATCGTCGCAGAGCAGATCATTCTGGCGATCTGGGGTGGCTCGCCGGTGGCGGTTCCCCGTCCCAATTTTTTGTCCGGTTCACTGATCATGGGCGATGTCACCATTGAGATCTATCGCCTGTTCGCCTTTGGGCTGGGTCTGGTCACCTATATGGCGCTCCACGCGGTCCTCAATCGCACCCGCGTCGGCCTGCTGGTGCGCGCCGGGGTGGAGAACCGGGAAATGGTTGAAGCGCTCGGCTTTCGCATTGACCGGCTGTTTATCGGCGTGTTCGCGGTTGGCTCGGCTCTGGCCGCGATGGGGGGAGCAATGTGGGCGGGCTATGAAACCCTGATCACCGGCGCCATCGGTTCCGAGATGATGATCATTGTCTTCATTGTCATCATCATCGGCGGTCTGGGATCCATTGAAGGCTCCCTGCTGGGCGCCCTGATGGTTGGTTTGATGGGCAATTATGTTGCTTTCCTTGCCCCCAAAATGGCGCTGGCGTCCAACATGATCCTGATGATGGCCATATTGCTGTGGCGGCCCTATGGGCTGCGACCGGCCGTGAAATAGGGAGCCGCACCGTGAACCAGACAACAAACGAACCGCAGGGACAGACGAGGGGCGGACGGACCGGCCGGCTGATTGCCTATGGGTTGATCGGCATCATCGCCATCTGCCTGTTTTTCGCACCCCTGCTGTTTCCCGACGTGCGCAGCCAGGAAGTGGCGGCGCGCATATGCATCTTCATCGTGCTGGTCGCCAGCTATGATCTGCTGATCGGTTACACGGGCATCGTGTCCTTTGCCCATACGATGTTCTTTGGCCTTGGGGCCTATGCGACAGCCATTGCCCTCAAACAGATGGGACCGGGCTGGGATGCGGTGATCATCGGTGGTGCTCTGGGCGTTGGCGTCTCGGTTCTGCTGGCGGCGCTGGTGGGGCTGTTGTCGCTGCGGGTCAAGGCAATCTTTTTTGCCATGGTCACCCTGGCCGCTGCATCCGTCATGGCGGTTCTGGCCAGCCAGTTTTCAGATTTCACTGGCGGCGAAGACGGCATCATCTACAAGGTGCCAAAGATATTTTCGCCTGCAACCAAGCTCTTGACGGACGAGAACGGCAAGGTTCTGACCATTTTCGGGGTCAAGGCCAACGGCAAGATGGCCGCCTATTACTTCGTCTTTTTTGGCTCTCTCATCCTTTATTTTCTGATGTTGCGCATCGTCGCCTCGCCGCTTGGCACGGTTCTGGAAGCCATCCGCGAGAATGAAATGCGCGCCGAGGCCCTCGGCTACAAGGTGGTGCTCTACCGCACCGCCATATTCTGCATAGCGGCGGCCATTGCCGCCTGTGCCGGCATTCTGCGGGCTGTCTGGCTGAAATACACCGGACCGGAAACAACGCTCTCCTTTGCCATCATGATCGACATTCTGCTGATGGTGGTCATTGGCGGCATGGGGACAATGACCGGCGCCATCATCGGTGCAACGGTGATGAGTGTGGCGCAATTCTATCTGAAGGACCTGATGCAGCTCGCTTCCGAGGCGACCGCCGGAATTCCGCTGGTTCCTGATCTTCTGGATCCGGACCGCTGGCTGCTTTGGCTTGGCCTGTTGTTCATCCTGCTGGTGTATTTTTTCCCCGCCGGCATTGTTGGCACTCTGGCCAGGAAGGGTCATCATCCATGAGCGAGCGGCGTTCCGTCTATATCCCGGTCAAGGATCACGAATTGCATGTCAGCGAATGGGGAGACCCGTCAAATCCATTTGTCATGATGTGGCACGGGCTGGCCCGCAACGGTCGCGATTTTGATGAAATCGCGCAGGTTTTGTCAAAAGACTATTTTGTTGTCTGCCCGGATACGATTGGCCGCGGACTTTCAAGCTGGTCCAGATCCGATGGCGACGATTACTGCATGCGCATCTACGGCGAAAACGCTGTCGGCATTCTTGACCACTACGGTACAGGGTCGCTGCGTTGGGTGGGCACATCCATGGGCGCGCTCATCGGTGTTCGGCTGGCTGCCGAAGCGCTCAAAGGCCGCATCACCCATCTGGTGATCAATGATATCGGGCCGGAAATTCCGCAGGATGCACGCCAGCGCATAGCCGACTATGTCGGCAGTCCGCCGGACTTTGACACAATGATCGAAATGGAAGAATGGTTGCGCGGCAGCTATGCGCCCTTTGGTAACAACCCGGACAGTTTCTGGCGGCGGATGGTGGATAATTCGGTGCGCCGCACTGACGATGGCCGCATGACCGTGCACTACGATGCGGCGATTGCTTCACAATTTACCCGTCACAAGGCGGATTTTGACGTCTGGACCCATTATGATGCGATTGAAGCCCGGACACTTCTGATCAGGGGCGGCAATTCCGACGTTCTTCCAAGGGCCGTTGCCGACGACATGATGCAGCGTGGCCCAAGGCCCACGTGCGTGGAATTTGCAGATATCGGCCACGCGCCTACCTTTGTCAGTGCGGACCAGCAACAGCTCCTGCAGACGTTTCTAAAGTCCTGAAAACGTAATCAGGGTTGCCAGACTGCGCAAATCTGTGCTGCCGGATCACCTCTCGTTCTCCCGTAATGCTCTGAAAAAATAAGTTCTTTTCGTAGCGAGCTGGCCCGCTGTCGGCGCCAGGCGGCTTGGCTATTGCGCTCTTTTGCACTTAATCATACTTTTATGTAGATTAAATATGATAATCATACTATGAAGGCAGTCGATTGTCGGGAGGGCAATCGGATGATCTCAATTTTGGAGGAAAACATGTTCTTGAAACTCACCCTTGCGGGCGCCGCTCTTCTTGCTTCGGTCGCCTTGCCGGCGACGGCGGTCAATGCTCAAACAATCGGTTTTTCGCAAATCGGATCGGAATCCGGCTGGCGGGCGGCTGAAACCACACTGACGCGGCAGCAGGCCAAGGATCGCGGCATTGACCTGAAATTTGCCGACGCACAGCAGAAACAGGAAAACCAGATCAAGGCGCTGCGGTCTTTCATCGCCCAGGGCGTTGACGCCATCCTCCTGGCTCCGGTGGTCGCCACCGGTTGGGATCAGGTTCTGGAGGAAGCCAAGGAAGCAGAAATTCCGGTTATTCTCCTTGATCGTACCGTTGATGCGCCGGACAGCCTCTATATGACGGCCGTAACGTCGGACCTCGTTCACGAGGGGCGTGTTGCCGGCGAATGGCTGGCAGCCGAAGTGGCTGGCAAGGACTGCAAGATCGTCGAATTGCAGGGCACCACCGGTTCGTCTCCTGCCATCGATCGCAAAAATGGTTTTGAACAGGGTATTGCAGACCATTCCAACCTTTCCATCATCCGCAGCCAGACCGGTGACTTTACCCGCACCAAGGGCAAGGAAGTGATGGAGAGTTTCCTCAAGGCGGAAAATGGCGGCAAGGATATTTGTGCCCTATATGCGCACAATGACGACATGGCCGTCGGCGCTATTCAGGCCATCAAGGAAGCCGGTCTGAAGCCGGGATCCGACATTCTGGTTGTCTCGATTGATGCCGTGCCGGATATTTTCCTGGCCATGGCGGCCGGTGAAGCAAATGCGACGGTTGAACTGACGCCCAACATGGCCGGTCCGGCATTCGACGTATTGGAAGCCTTTGCAAAAGACGGCACATTGCCACCCAAATGGATCCAGACGGAATCGCGTCTCTATACCGCTGCTGACGATCCAATGGCGGTCTATGAGTTGAAGAAAAGTCTCGGATATTAGGCACAGGTCCTGACGTGCGGGCCGGCGCTGTGCCGGCCCGCATTGTTTCATCAGTGACAGCAGCAATCTCAAGGGCCAAGCCTTGCGGCGGCCACTGGTGTGTGCGTCATTGAGATTGACGATCTTCACAGGAAGAGGCCAACGTGTCACAGGGCAATATGCTGTTGCAGGGCAAGAATATCACCAAGAGCTTTCCTGGTGCTCTGGCGCTTGATGCAGTTGATTTCAATCTGCTGCCGGGAGAAGTCCATGCCTTGCTGGGCGAAAACGGCGCGGGCAAATCCACGCTGGTGAAGTGCCTGACCGGCGCTTACCGACGCGACGCGGGCGCCATCTTTCTAAACAATCAGCCAATCAATCCACGCAGCACGCTGGAAGCGCAGGACCTCGGCATTGGGACCGTCTATCAGGAAGTCAACCTGCTGCCCAATCTGACCGTGGCGGAGAATCTGTACCTGGGCCGCCAGCCAAGGCGCCTGGGGCTGGTTTCGACAAGGCGGATGAATGCCGGTGCACGCGATATATTGTCCGGCTATGGCTTGCAGATTGATGTCAGCCGGGAACTCTCGTCCTATTCCATCGCAATCCAGCAGATCATTGCAATCGCGCGCGCGGTCGACCTGTCCGGCAAGGTGTTGATCCTTGACGAGCCGACGGCCAGTCTTGACGCCACAGAAGTGCAGATGCTTTTTTCCATCATCAGGCACCTGCGCGATGATGGCCTGGGTATCATTTTCATCTCCCATTTTCTCGATCAGGTCTTTGAAATCTGTGACGCGCTGACTGTGTTGCGAAACGGCAGGCTGGTCGGCACCGCCAAACTGGCGGATACCTCCCGGTTGAAACTGGTCAACATGATGCTTGGCCGTTCCCTGAAAGAGGAAATTCACAAGGAAAAGGACCGCACTGCCTCGGTTGACCCGGTGCAATTGCAATTCAAGAATTTTGGCCGTTCCGGACATATCAAGGCTTTTGACCTTGATATCAGGAAACGTGAAATCGTCGGGGTCGCGGGATTGCTGGGATCGGGCCGAACCGAAATGGCTGAACTTCTTTTTGGCGCGGTCGGCCATGACAGCGGCGAGGCGCTTGCGGAGGGGAAACCGCTCCGGTTGACATCGCCCCGCGCAGCGGTGGCACAGGGTTTTGCCTTTTGTCCCGAAGACCGCAAACGTGACGGGATCGTCGCCGATCTGTCGGTACGTGAAAACATCATCCTTGCCCTCCAGGGGCAGCGCGGCTGGCTGCGCGCATTGTCAAAGAGTGAACAGACAGCGATTGCCGACGGCTATATCGTCCGACTCGACATCAGAACGCCCGACTGTGAAAAGCCGGTTGGACAGCTCTCCGGCGGCAACCAGCAGAAGGTCATTCTGGCCCGATGGCTCGCCACCAATCCGCGTTTTCTGATTCTTGATGAGCCGACACGCGGCATTGACGTGGGCGCCCATGCCGAAATCATTCGGTTCATTGAAGCCCTGTGTGACGAGGGCATGTCCCTGCTGGTCATTTCTTCCGAGCTGGAAGAACTTGTCGATTACAGTCAGCGGGTGATCGTCCTGCGCGACCGGGCGCATGTGGCCGAACTGACCGGTGATGCCATTACCACCAGCAATATCATACGGGCGATCGCCTCTGATGGTCACGAAGACAAAGTATTGGCATCATGAACAGGCTCCATCCCGCTTTAAGACGAATACTTCCCCAATTGATCACCCTGGTGGTGGTTCTTGGCTGCAATGTGCTGGTCTTTCCGGATTTCTTCAAAATCGAGATGGCCAATGGCCGCCTCTATGGTTCGATCATCGACATTCTCAACCGCGGTGCGCCGGTTGCACTTCTGGCCATCGGCATGACACTGGTCATTGCGACAAAGGGCATTGATTTGTCCGTTGGCGCGGTCATGGCGATTTGCGGCGCCGTTGCGGCAGCCGCAGTTGCAGGCGGCAGTGATGTCGCCACCGCGGTCGTGCTGGCCCTGTGCGCGGGTATCGTCTGCGGCCTGTGGAATGGTTTTCTGGTCGCCGTGCTCAATATCCAGCCCATCGTCGCCACGCTCATCCTGATGGTGGCCGGTCGCGGTGTGGCGCAACTGATCACTGAAGGCGTGATCCTGACCTTCACCAATGAGGGGCTGATATTTCTCGGCAGTGGCTCATTGATGGCCTTGCCCATGCCCTTCCTGATCTGGCTGGGTTTCGGTGTGCTGACGGCCATCCTCGTGCGTAAGACCGCACTGGGGCTGTTGATCGAGGCGGTCGGAATCAACCTGCGCGCCAGCACCTTGTCAGGCGTGCGCGGCAATGTGCTGATTGTTGCAGTCTATGCCATTTCCGGCCTGTGTGCCGCCACGGCCGGTATCATTGTCGCAGCCGACATCAAGGGTGCCGACGCCAACAATGCGGGGCTCTGGCTGGAACTCGACGCCATATTGGCAGTGGTCATCGGCGGCACATCCCTTTTGGGTGGCCGGTTTACGCTGGCCGGCTCGCTGATTGGCGCCATGATCATCCAATCCATCAACACCGGTATCCTGCTGTCCGGATTTCCGCCGGAATTCAACCTGATCATCAAGGCCTTCATCATCCTCGTCATTCTCATTATTCAGTCGCCGATCGTCCAGTCGGTCCTGTTTGCCTTGCGCATGCCGCCTGACCGGTCAGGCGATGACGCAGAACCGAACAGGGATGATCGCGCGGACGAAAGCGACGATTCCATGCAAAAAGAGGGCATGGCGCCATGAACCCCCGCTATCTGCCATTGCTGGCGACCATCGCCATTTTCATACTTGCCTATGCGCTTTGCTACTCGCAATACCCCAATATGCTGTCGACACGGGTGGTTGGAAACCTGTTGACCGACAATGCCTATCTGGGAATTGCGGCCATCGGCATGACCTTTGTCATCCTGACCGGTGGCATCGACCTTTCGATCGGGTCGGTCATCGCCTTTACCGGCGTTTTCATTGCGGTCCTTCTGGCAAACACATCCATGCATCCCTTGAGTGTCTTTGCTCTCGCCCTGCTGATAGCGACCTGTTTCGGCGCCCTCATGGGAGGTATTATCCATACGCTGGAAATGCCGCCCTTCATTGTGACGCTCGCCGGCATGTTTCTGGCGCGGGGCATGGCCTTCGTGCTGTCGACGGAATCCATTCCCATCACCCATGATTTCTACGATACCCTGCAGGATGTCTTTTTTCGCGTTCCGGGAAAGGGTCGATTGACACTCGTCGGTATCATCATGATTGTCACGGTGATCGTCGGTGTTGTTCTGGCCCACCGCACGCGTTTTGGCAGTTACGTCTATGCCTTGGGCGGTGGCATACCTGCGGCAAAATTGATGGGTGTTCCCGTCGCAAGGACGACGGTCTGCGTCTACGCCCTGTCGGGTTTCATGGCGGGTCTTTCAGGAATCGTCTTCTCCATGTATACCTCGGCCGGCTACTCTCTGGCCGCAGTCGGCGTGGAGCTGGATGCAATCGCCGCTGTGGTCATCGGCGGTACATTGCTGACCGGAGGAAGCGGTTTCATGATCGGTACGCTGATCGGTGTATTGATCATGGGTCTCATCCAGACCTACATCATTTTTGACGGGACACTTTCCAGTTGGTGGACAAAAATCGTAATCGGTGGCCTCTTGTTCACCTTCATACTTCTTCAACGTGGCCTCGTATGGGTCACCTCGCGCGCCAGGATCTGAGACCATGCGCTTAGCAACGTGGAAACCATGAGGAAGCCCATCCGCCGCGATATTCAACGCAACAGCCATGCCCTTGTGGTCCACGAACTGGGGCAGAAGATCGTCGCCGGCACCTATTCGGTCGGCACATTGCTGCCGGGAGACGGCGAGCTTGCCGAGAAATTCCAGGTATCGCGAACCGTACTGCGCGAGGCGATGAAAACCCTTTCGGCGAAGGGCCTGATTGCGCCCCGTGCCGGCATCGGAACACGCGTGACCGAGGAAAGCAGTTGGAATCTATTCGATGCCGATGTTCTGACCTGGTACTTTCAGCGTGGCATCACCGAGGAATTCATGAATCATCTCACCGAGATGAGGCAAGCCATTGAACCGGCCGCAGCGCGTTTGGCAGCAAAGAATGCGACACGTAAAGACATTCTGGAACTCTATTCTCTCGTGGAGGATATGAATGAGGCAACCACGGCGCACGAACTTGCCGTGATGGACCTCGAATTCCACCTCAAATTGCTGTCGGCATCGAAAAACCCGTTCATGAATTCCGTCGGCAGTCTCATCGAGGCCGCGCTGGTTGGTGTCTTCCGGCTGAGTTCTCCGCCAAAGGCCGGGGATCGCATGACCGAAGTGGTTTCATCGCACAAACATATAGTCGATATGATTGACGCCCGGGACGAAGTTGCAGCCGCCGCGGCCATGAGCCATGTCATTGTGCGCGGGCGCGAACGTGTTTTTGCCTATGATACGGATGCGGGAGCATAAGCCTCTTGGAAAAGAGCGCTTTATCGACCCGCGGCGTCCGCTGTCTTGATCGCTTCTGGCAGTTCCTCTTGCAGAATGTCGAGTGCCTCATCAGGGCCGGTGCTGATTCTGATACAGCGATTGAGCGGCGCAACGCCAGGCATGCGGACAAAGATGCCGCGCTGACCCAGAGCTTCCAGCAGATGTTTTGCAAATCCGGCGTCGCGGCCGCAATCCAATGTCACGAAATTGGTTGCCGATGCCAGGGGCTGCAGATTGTTGGCCAGCGCAATCTCTTCAATGCGCTGGCGTGAGGCGGTGATCCTGTCGCACACCGCTCTCAGGTAGTCCTGGTCTTGCAGTGCAGCCAGCGCCGCGATCTGCGCCATCTTGTTGACGCCGAAATGATTGCGCACCTTGTCAAAGGAGGCAATGGTGCCGGTGCTTCCAAAGGCATAACCGCAACGCAGGCCCGCCAGCCCGTAAGCCTTGGAAAACGTCCGCATGCGCAGGATATTGGAACTATCCAGCAATGCGTTGGAGGCTGGAATGATCCCGTCGGGCGCCATTTCGCCATAGGCTTCATCCAGCACCAGAAGCGTCTGTTCCGGCAACGCCTGTGCAAAGGAGACAATGTCAGCGCTGGTGTTCCATGTGCCCATCGGATTGTCCGGATTGGCAAGATAGACCAGCGGCGCACCCTCGCGTTTTACGGCTGCAAGCAGCGCATCGAGATCTTCCCTGTCGTCGCGATAGGGCACCGTTACCAGGCGACCGCCAAAGCCGGCGACATGATAATTGAATGTCGGATAGGCGCCCAATGATGTCACAACGGGCGTATCCTGGGTGACGATCTGACGAACAATGAGCCCCAGCAGCCCATCAATACCCTCTCCCACGACAATCTGATCCGGCGCCAGTGCAAGATGGTTTGCCAGCGCCTGGCGCAGATCGTGATTTTCCGGATCGCAATATTTCCACACATCCTCCGCGCCTTCGCGCATCGCCTGTTTGACCGAGGGTGCGGGGCCAAAGCCACTTTCATTGGCCCCGACGCGAGCCCGAAAGACCTTGCCGGAGGCACGTTCCTGCGTTTCCGGACCGACAAAGGGAATGGAGGCAGGAAGGGATTGAACGAGTGGGGTAAATCCGGAAAATTCTGTCATTTTGGTTCTCTGAATGGCATCGCTCGACAGTGGGGTGCTCAATATTGGGCAGCTCAATAATGGGGTGGTCGTGTATCGGCCGGTGCATCATGGCTCTGTTCTTCAAATGCCAGAAGCCGCTGGACCAATTGCTCGTATTTGTTCTGCAGGTTGCTGACCTGCTTCCACTGATCGCTCAATTGATCCGACAGTTCCTCGATCGTGTGGGCCTGATGCGCCACATGCTCTTCGAGTCTGGCGATCCGTTCTTCGGATACTTCTGCGGTGTTTGTCATGGCAATTGGCCTTCCAGGACTGCGCGCCAGTCTGCTCCCAGCGGTTGCGGACGCCGGGTCTGGCGATCCACATAGACATGCACGAAACGACCCTGTGCCGCCGCCTGTTCATCATCGCCGCGAAACAGGGAAATCTGATAAACCACGGATGACGTGCCGATCCGTTCAACACCGATACCAGCCTCTATTGTGTCGGGGAAGGCCAGCTCCGCGAAATAGTGGCATCCGGTTTCCACCACCAGGCCGATCGTCGAGCCATGATGCAGGTCCAGAAGGCCGGCTTCGACCAGCCAGCCATTGATCGCCGTGTCGAACAGCGCGTAATGGACCACATTGTTCATATGGCCATAGATGTCATTGTCGGCCCAGCGGGTCTGCAGGGGGCGAAACAGCTTGTAGCTGTCACGCAGATTGGGTGTGGGGCGGGTCATTGTATCACCATGCGGGTTTGTTTCAGGACGTCGCAGGCCAATTTCGGCAAGCGATGGTTGTTGGGCTTGCCAGCGACCCGCGCGCGCTTGTCATGCTTACCGGATCGCACGTAGCCGACAGGATCATCGCTCGCCCCTGACGGGACATAAATCCGAGGTCTGGAATGAAAGGAAAAGGCGCTCATGTCTTGCTCCGGCCAACGCACAATTCACTCTTATCAACATGGAACAGGCACGGAAACAATGGGTCTGTGAAAAAACAGCCGGTTTGGGCTGGTGTCGCGCCAATCAGATGAATAAGGTCAAAGCCTGTACCAATTGATCAAAAATGGATGGCGCATGGACGACCTGGCTATCGAATTAAAGGGCATCGACAAGAGTTTCGGTGCTGTTCATGCCAACAAGAACATCAACCTGGCTGTCCGCAAGGGCACGATTCACGGCATTATCGGTGAAAACGGTGCCGGAAAATCCACCATGATGTCGATCCTCTATGGATTTTATCAGGCCGACCGCGGCGATATCATGGTCAATGGCAGCAAGGTGATCATCCGTGACCCCAATGTCGCCATCGCCTCGGGCATCGGCATGGTGCACCAGCATTTCATGCTTGTCGACAATTTCACCGTTCTGGAAAATGTCATGCTCGGCGCTGAGGAAAATGCCATTTTGAACCGGGGCATCACCAATGCCCGGGCAGAGCTGAAGCGGCTGGAAGAGGAATATGCGCTGGACGTCGATGCCGACGCGGTGATCGAGGAACTGCCTGTCGGCCTGCAGCAGCGTGTTGAAATTCTCAAGGCGCTATATCGCAGTGCCGAAATCCTGATTCTCGACGAACCGACCGGAGTGCTGACCCCGGCGGAAGCCGATCACCTGTTTCGCATCCTTCGGCAATTGCGCGACCAGGGAAAGACAATCATTCTGATCACCCACAAGCTGCGCGAGATCATGGCCATCACCGACGAGGTTTCGGTGATGCGGCGTGGTGAAATCGTCGCCACACGGGAAACGGCCAAGACCTCTGTTGAAGAACTGGCAGAACTGATGGTGGGGCGCCGGGTGCTGCTGCAGGTGGAAAAAGGCGATGCCAATCCGGCGGATGTCAAGCTTGCCGTCACCAATCTGACGGTGCGCGACGGACGGGGCGTGGTCATGGTGGACAATGTTTCGCTCGACGTGCGGGCCGGTGAGATCGTCGGCATTGCCGGTGTGGCCGGCAATGGCCAGTCGGAACTGCTGGAGGCCATCACCGGTATTCGGCGCGCCGAATCGGGAACCGTCCTGCTGGATGGTGAGGCCATCGGCGCAACTGGTGAGGCCGATCCGGCGCTGCTGCGCAAACGCGGTCTCGCCCATGTTCCCGAAGACCGCCACCATATGGGGCTGGTTCTGAGCTTTGAAGAAAATGAAAATGCCATTCTGGGTTATCACGATGATCCTGAATATCTCAACGGACCGATGCTCAATCTGGAAAACATCCGCAAGGCCGCGCAAAGAAGCGTCGAAAAATACGATATCCGCCCGCCGGATGTCCGGCTGAAAACCGCCAATTTTTCCGGCGGCAACCAGCAGAAAATTGTACTGGCAAGGGAAATGGAGCGCGATCCGATTGTGCTGATCATCGGTCAGCCAACGCGCGGTGTTGATGTCGGCGCCATTGAATTCATCCACAAGCGCATCATCGAAATGCGCGATGCCGGCAAGGCCATCCTTCTGGTGTCGGTGGAACTCGACGAGATCAGGTCTTTGTCGGACCGCATATTGGTGATGTTTGCCGGACGTGTTGTCGGGGAGCGCACACCGGAAGCGACCGAGGGTGAATTGGGTCTTCTGATGGCAGGTGTTGAAGAAGACCAGGAGGCGGCGCAATGAGTAGTCCCTACGAAAAACTGCCGGGCTGGGTGGAATATGTCCTGATCCCGCTGATCAACCTGACCGTCGCCTTTCTTGTTGCCGGCCTCGTGGTGCTTATCGTTGGCCAGAGTCCGATCAAGGCCGCTTCGCTGTTGGTTCAAGGTGCATTCGGATATGGCGAGGGCCTGGGGTTCACGCTGTATTACGCCACCAACTTCATCTTTACCGGATTGGCTGTCTCCGTTGCCTTCCATTGCGGTCTCTTCAATATCGGAGGCGAGGGCCAGGCCTATATCGGCGGACTGGGCGTTGCCCTGGTCTGTCTGTGGCTGGACGGCATCTTTCCCTGGTACCTGACCTTTCTTGTCGCCGTGACGGCCTCCGCGCTGTTTGGCGCGGCCTGGGCCTTTATTCCGGGATACCTGCAGGCCAAACGCGGCAGCCACGTGGTGATCACCACGATCATGTTCAATTTCATTGCCTCCAGCCTGATGGTCTACATGCTGGTGGAGGTCATCAAACCTTTGGGGTCCATGGCGCCGCAGACCCGGACTTTCCTGGAGGGAGGGCAGCTCCCCCGGTTGGACTGGCTGCTGGCCATGTTTGGATTTGATATTGGTGGCGCGCCCTTCAACCTTTCGTTCATTGTAGCTCTGGTTGCAGCCTTTTTTGTCTGGGTGCTCATATGGCGTACGCGCCTGGGCTACGAAATCCGCACCATGGGGGCCTCTCCGACAGCCGCGCGCTATGCCGGTATCAAGGATGCCCGGATCATCATCATCACCATGCTGATCTCCGGCGGCCTGGCGGGCATGATGGCGCTCAACCCGATCATGGGTGATCAGCATCGCCTGCAGCTGGATTTTGTCGCCGGTGCCGGCTTCGTCGGCATTGCGGTCGCGCTGATGGGGCGCTCGCACCCGGTGGGCATCATTCCCGCGGCCATTCTGTTCGGCGTTCTTTATCAGGGCGGCGCCGAGATTTCCTTCGAAATGCCGGAAATATCCCGTGACATGATCACCATTATCCAGGGGCTGGTCATTCTGTTTGCCGGTGCGCTGGAGAATATGTTCCGACCCGCCCTCGTTGCTTTTTTTGCAACCATGCGCGGGGCGGGCAATCCCTCCGAAGTTTCGACGTCGGGAGAGTAGATCATGGATTATTTTCAGATTGCACTGGTCACGCTTGAAGCCACGATCCGCCTGTCCGTACCGCTGATACTCGCGGCCCTGGCGGGTCTCTTTTCAGAGCGGGCTGGCATTTTCGACATCGGCCTGGAAGGCAAGATGCTGGCAGCCGCCTTTGCCGGTGGTGCGGCAGCTGCCGTCTATGATTCGGCATTTCTGGGTCTGCTTGCCGCCATTGCAGTGTCCGTATGCCTGGCGCTTGTGCATGGCTATGCGTCCATTACCCAGCGCGGAAACCAGATTGTTTCCGGTGTGGCGATCAATTTCATTGCGATCGGCGCGACGGTCATTCTCGGTCAGGCCTGGTTCCGCCAGGGTGGGCGGACACCGCAATTGGGTGGGGACAGCAGGTTTGAAGCAGTGACCTTGCCCTTTGTCGATACATTGGCGGATATTCCCTATATCGGCGACATCTACGCCAGCTTGATTTCCGGGCATTTTCTGCTGACCTATTTTGCATTTGCCATGGTCCCCTTCAGCTGGTGGGTGCTGTACCGGACCCGCTTTGGTCTGCGTCTGCGGGCGGTGGGGGAAAATCCCGGTGCCGTCGATACGGCGGGCATATCAGTGACCAGAATGCGCTATCTGGCCGTTATCTGCTGCGGCATTCTGTGTGGTTTTGCCGGTGCCTATCTGTCGATGGCGGTTGCAGCCGGATTCGTCAAAGGCATGACCGCCGGCAAGGGCTTCATCGCTCTGGCGGCGCTCATTTTTGCCAAGTGGAAGCCGGTCAATGTCATGCTGGCCTGTTTGCTGTTCGGTTTTCTCGATGCACTCGCCATCCTGATGCAGGGAAGACCTTTGCCGCTGATTGGCGAAGTTCCGGTGCAGTTCATGCAGGCGCTTCCCTATATTTTGACCGTTATCCTTCTTGCCGGATTTATCGGCAAGGCGATCCCGCCAAAGGCCGGTGGTGTGCCTTATGTGAAAGAGAGATAGGACGAAGCAATGTCTCACAAACTTTTCGAAGCGGCGCGCGATGCCATGGCCCGCTGCCATGCGCCCTATTCAAAATTTCCCGTTGGCGCGGCCATACGCGGCGACGATGGCCGCATCCATGCCGGCGCCAATATTGAAATAGCCTCCTACCCGGAAGGCTGGTGTGCTGAAACCACGGCGATCGGTCATATGATCATGGCGGGCGGTTTGCGCATTCTGGAGGTGGCCGTCATCGCAGAAAAAATGGTTGCCTGCACACCCTGTGGTGGATGTCGCCAGCGGCTGGCGGAATTCGCCGATGCTGATGTAAAAGTTCATCTGTGCGACATGCAGGGCGTGGTCAAAACCGTGACGATCGGTGAACTTCTTCCCTATGCATTTGAATCGGCGGCCCTGAAATGAATCCTGCCACATCAGTTCTTGTTGAGCGGCTCAATGGGCTGTTGCCGCAAACAGCCATTGTCCTGGGATCTGGCCTCGGCTCATTGGTCGATGAATTGCACGATGCGGTGCATATTCCCTATGAGGAGCTTGAGGGCTTTCCCCACAGTGGTGTTTCGGGACATGCGGCCAAGGTTGTTGCCGGCACCTGGGACAAGACACCGATACTGATGCTGTCGGGGCGTGCGCATTATTATGAAAACGGCGATGCCTCCGTCATGCGTGCACCGCTTGAAGCCCTGCGTGGTCTGGGTGTCAAACGGTTGATCCTGACCAATGCAGCCGGGTCGCTGCGCGAGGATATGCCGCCCGGATCCGTCATGCAGATCAATGATCACATCAATTTTTCGGGCTCCAACCCGCTGTTTGGCGAGCCCAGTGACAGGCGGTTTGTTGGTTTGACCAACGCCTACGATCAAGAGATGGCTGCACAGATGCGCGCAGCAGCGCAAAAGGCAGGCGTGACGCTCCACAGCGGTGTTTACATGTGGTTTTCCGGCCCGAGTTTTGAAACACCGGCAGAAATCAGGATGGCCCGTGTTTTCGGAGCCGATGCGGTGGGCATGTCGACTGTTCCCGAAGTGATTCTTGCGCGCTTTCTGGGCCTTAGGGTTGCCGCAGCCTCGGTTGTGACCAATCTGGCAGCCGGCATGAGTGGCGGCGAACTCTCGCATCAGGAAACCAAGGATATGGCGCCCATTGGTGGCCAGCGTCTGGCCGCCATCCTGCGGCAAATGCTTGCGGGCTGAGGAGACGGTCAATGGGTCTGTTACCCCAGGAAATCATTCGCAAGAAAAGAGACGGAAACCCGCTGACTGACGGCGAAATTTCAGATTTCATTCGTGGCATGACGGATGACAGTGTCAGTGAGGGGCAGGTCGCGGCTCTGGCCATGGCGGTCTATTTCAATGGCATGTCACGGGCTGAAGCCGTGGCGCTGACACGGGCCATGCGCGATTCAGGCGAAGTGCTTTCCTGGCCCGAACTCGGACCGACGCAAGACGACAAGCCGGTGGTCGACAAACATTCAACGGGCGGTGTCGGTGACAATGTGTCCCTGATGCTGGCACCGATTGTTGCTGCGTGCGGCGCCGCAGTTCCGATGATTTCGGGGCGCGGACTTGGCCATACCGGTGGCACGCTGGACAAGATGGAGGCCATACCGGGCTATCAGGTTGTCCCGTCAAATGCGTTGTTTCGAAAAACGGTCAGCAAGGTCGGCTGCGCCATCATTGGTCAGACCGGCTCGCTCGCACCGGCTGACAAACGATTCTATGCCATTCGTGATGTCACGGCGACGGTTGAATCCGTTCCCCTGATCACCGCCTCCATTCTCTCGAAAAAACTGGCGGCCGGCTTGCAGGCGCTGGTTCTGGACGTCAAGACAGGCAACGGCGCTTTCATGGCCAAGACTGATGCGGCCATCGAGCTGGCTGAGAGCCTTGTGGCCGTGGCCAATGGCGCAGGACTGCCCACCTCCGCCATCATCACCGATATGAATGAGCCCCTTGCCAGCGCTGCGGGCAATGCGGTTGAGGTCACAAATGCCGTGGAATTCCTCACCGGCGTCCATCGCGACAGGCGTCTGGAAGAGGTGACAATGGCGCTTGCAGGCCAGATGCTTTTATCATCCGGCCTGGCAAAAGACATGCAGACAGCGCTGAAAATGGCGCGTGGTGCATTGGAATCGGGTCAGGCGGTGGAGCGTTTCGGACAAATGGTTGCTTCTTTGGGAGGACCTGTGGATTTTATCGAGCGCTATGATGCCCACTTGCCCAAAGCACCAATCATCCGCGATATCGTCGCAGGCGATTCCGGCTATGTTGATGTGATCGATACACGGGGCATCGGCCTCGCCGTTGTTGCCCTGGGCGGCGGGCGGACACGACCGCAGGACGCTGTGGACCCGGCTGTTGGCCTGAGCGATCTTGCCTCACGTGGATCCTATATCGCCGCCGGAGACATGATTGCGCGGGTGCATGCACGCGATGACGCAGCGGCCGATGAAGCCGGCCGGGCTGTTCTGCAATCCTATTTTCTGTCGGAGGTCAAACCAGCGTCAGGCGATGTGGTCATTTCGCAGATCGGTGTAGGTTAGCGCTCCAGAACCAATTGGCCGTCAACGGCGCGGTAGGATTTCAGGCGGCTGAGAAAACTCATGCCGATCAGCGTCTCCGACAGGGATTCGTCCTCCAGCACATAGGCATCCACGTCGCGCACCCTGATGGACTGCAATCCGACGCTCTTGAGGGTGACGCGTGCAGCAAGAACGGTGCCATTGGCGGTGCCGACCTTGTATTTGAACATGCCGGAGGTCAGTGAAATCCCGAGACGGCGCGCTGTGCTGCGGTTGATTGCGATGGTGGTCGCGCCGGTATCGATCATACCTTCCAGCGTGCGACCGTTGATTTTGAAGGTGCCACTGAAATGGCCGTTCCGGTCGGCCTTGAGAACGACATCGCGCCCGCCGGAATATCCGGCATTGCTTCGGGGCTGGTTGGTTGTCGCAACAGGTTCTGACGGTTCTTCCAGAAGCGCATCGAGATGGCTGTCCATGAGCCGGGGAACAGCCACGGCAATGCCGGCAATGACGGCCACGAGCAATAAAATACGCTGCATTTGTCCTGACCTTGCTGTTTCACCGGCGCAGTAAAACAGAAGAATCCTAACGGGCCGTAATCTTTACAGAGGTTTGCCTTACTTGGTGCCATACATGCGGTCGCCCGCATCGCCAAGGCCGGGCACGATATAGCCCAATTCGTTCAGATGACTGTCGATGGCTGCTGTAAACACCGGAACATCCGGATGGGCGGTTTGAAATGCCTCGATGCCCTCGGGAGCTGCCAGCAGGCAGACGAAACGAATATTCTGCGCGCCGCGTTCCTTCAGCTTGTCTATGGCCGCAATGGACGAATTGCCGGTCGCCAGCATCGGATCAACAACAATGACAACCCGGTTTGTAATGTCTTCGGGTGCTTTGAAATAATACTCGATGGCCTCAAGCGTGTCGTGATCGCGGTACAATCCGATATGCGCCACGCGCGCAGAAGGCACCAGTTCAAGCATGCCTTCAAGAAGACCGTTTCCTGCGCGCAAAATCGACACGAAAACCAATTTCTTGCCTGCCAGAACCGGCGCATCCATTTCAGTGATGGGCGTTTCGATTCTTTCGTGCGTCATCTCCAGGTCGCGGGTAACCTCATAACACAGCAGCGTGGAAATTTCGCGCAACAGCCGCCGGAATCCGGCGGTGGATGTGTCTTTCTTGCGCATGATTGTCAATTTGTGCTGGATCAGCGGGTGGTCGATAACGGTAACGCCGTCCATGGCAATCATTCCTTTACAATGTGATATTGCAACTTTGCATTTCCCATGCCGGTGCCGCAAGGTCGCTCGTGACTAATTGGGCCTGGAAGGGCCGTTTGTCACAGCTTTGCCAGCAATGCGGCGCGTGTGTCCTCGTCAACGAAGGCAGATTTGAGCGCCGTGCGGGTGATATCCAGCAGTTCCTGCTCGTCCAAGCCGAAGATTTTTCGAGCCGTCGCATATTCTTCACCCAGACTGGTATCGAAAAAAGGCGGATCATCTGAATTGAGCGTCACCTGGACGCCTGCGTCACGCAGGGCTGGAAAGGGATGGTTTTCAAGGCTGTCATAAACGGCAAGAGACACATTTGAACCGGGACATACCTCCAGCACGATGCCGTCCCTGACGAGGCGCTCGACAACGGCCCCGTCTTCAATGGCGCGAACACCGTGACCGATGCGCGACGGGCGGACATGGTCTAGTGCATCCAGAACGCTTTCAGGCCCGACAATCTCACCGGCATGCGTGGTAATGCCCAGGCCTGCGTCCCGCGCAATATCGAAAGCTCTGGCAAAATCGGCGTGCGAACCCATGCGCTCATCGCCACCCATGCCAAAGCCGGTGACCAGAGGATGCGGCCTGCCTGCCGCGAAGCGTGCCACATCAATGGCGGCATCCGGACTGAAATGGCGCACACAGGTGATGATCATCCGGCCTTCTATACCGTGTTTTTGAGTAGCACGGCGAATGCCTTCTCCAAGTCCGTCCACATAGGCCTGCGGCTCAAGGCCGGCAAGCCTTGCATGATCCGGCGATATGAAAATCTCGCTGTAAATGGCGCCCTGGCGTGCAATTGATTCCAGATAGCGCTCCGCAAGCAATGCGTAATCCTCCTGCGAGCGAAACAGAGCGGCAGCGGCGTCATAGGCGGTCAGAAAACTCGTAAAGTCATTCCAGACAAAACGTTTCCCATCAATGAGGTGATCAATATCAACCCCATATTTCAGCGCTTGCTCCTGAACCAGGTCGGTTGGCGCTGCGCCTTCTATGTGGCAATGCAGTTCGGCTTTTGGGATGTTGGTGCTCATAGAAAACTCTTTCCATGGGGGCCGGGTGAGAGGCCGAGATGGGCGGCGATGCTTTCGCCGATATCGGCGAATGTGCTTCGTACGCCCGTTGAACCAGCGGTCACGGCTGAACCGAAGCAAAGAATGGGTACGCGTTCGCGCGTATGGTCATTGCCCCGCCAGGTGGGGTCGCACCCATGGTCTGCCGTGATGATGACCAGATCATTGCGCTTGAGTTTTCGGGCGATTTCCGGCAAGCGCCTGTCGAAGGCTTCCAGCGCGGCGGCATAGCCCGGCACATCTCTGCGATGGCCGTAAAGCATGTCGAAATCAACAAAATTGGTAAAGACGATATCGCCATCATCGGCGTCATCAAGTGCTGCCAAAGTTGCGTTGAACAGGGCCTCGTTGCCATTGGCCTTGCGCATTTCGCTGATTCCCTGATGGGCAAAAATGTCGCTGATCTTGCCAACTGCAAGGACCATGCGTCCTGCCTTGCAGGCACGGTCAAGCAATGTTGGTGCGGGCGGCAATACTGAATAGTCGCGCCGATTGCCGGTACGTTCAAACGTGGCTGCGGTTTCGCCGACGAATGGCCGGGCAATGACCCGACCGATGTTCAGCGGATCCACGCGTTTGCGGACGATTGCGCAAAGTTCGTATAAACGTTCGAGACCAAAATGCTCCTCATGGGCGGCGATCTGGAAAACGCTGTCAGCAGAGGTATAGAAGATCGGTCTGCCGGTGCGTATGTGTTCTTCCCCGAATTTCTTGATGACCTCGGTCCCCGATGCATGGCAATTTGCCAGGCTGCCCGGCAGGTCTGCCTCTTCGAATATGGTTTCAAGCAGTGCCGGTGGAAAGGCTGAAATGCCTTTGGGAAAATATCCCCACTCGAAAGACACCGGCACACCGGCAATCTCCCAATGCCCCGAAGGTGTGTCCTTGCCAAGCGAAACCTCACTGGCACAGCCGTAAAGCCCAATGGGCTTGACCGTGTCATTCATTCCGACCGGCGTGAGGCCTGTTGCCAGGCGTGCGGCTTGAACAAGTCCGAGTGATGTCATGTTGGGCAGAGACAACTTGCCTTTGCGCAAGCCGTCGCGATCACCCAGACCCGCAGCGCAATATTCCGCGATATGGCCCAGGGTATCGGCGCCCGCATCGCCATATTTTTCCGCATCCGGCGCACCGCCAATGCCAAATGAATCGAGAAGCAATATGATTGCGCGTGCCATGAATCTTCCAGTTGATTTCGTTTAGCCGACACACTCAGGGTATTGGGCATCTGGGCAGGTCACAATAGGCAAATTTGCCGGGAATACACAGGCTTATTGTAAGAATTCGGCAATTGTAAACAATTCTTGCGATCAGAGACAATCGCGCAAGCAAAGTGACATCAAGAATTTCGGCGCATTGCCATGGGCATGCGTGAATTGATGGACGAATATGCTCTGTCTGTCAGCAATCTGTGCAGTCAATTTCAGCGCCCAGACGGGGCCGCATGTAATAGGTCTCATTGAGATTCAACGCACCGACCTGTGCGCTGCCCATGAACGGAAATGTACTGATGAAATCATGGGGATTGATGATCTCGCCGCGCACATAGAAGGAATTCGGCATCTTGAGACCGTCCGGTATGTCTGCTGTCGACCCTTTGGCATACGGTCTTCTTACCTCATTCCCCCAGGACCAGGCCACCTTGGGCTTGCCGGATGAATCGACTTTTATGCCGGTATATCTCAGCTCGATGTGATCAGCGGTATAGGGTGCCATGACGCTTGCGGCCACATCCAGCATCATGTCGAGCTCTGCTCTTGACGTGGATGCGCCCTGCGTAATCAGGTCGAGTGTGATGTTTCCGGCGCGCGATACCCGCGTGTCAACGGAAAGGGCCACGGTGATTTCCACGGCGCCCATATAGAGCACCACGAGGACCGGAGCCAACAGGGCAAATTCGGTTGCGCCGAGGCCGCTGCGGTCACCCAGCAACATATGCATCCGTTTCTTGCAGGACGTCATGAAACGGGCGGGAACGCTCATCGAAGTCATGATGATGTCTCCGCGATACCGGCTATGCGGCTGTGCTGACGGTTTCGCATCATTCATAACTTTCATTGCGATAAGCCGTTGTGCCGACAATCAGGTAGTGATGAGGTATGGAATCGCCCGCCGCGGTAATATTTGTGATGTAAGGGCGCATCAGATCTGCCGTCACCCGCCAAAGGTAATAGGCGCGCAACACGTTGATGGTGGAAGCGCCACCGGGACTGAAATCAAAGCCGGTCGTGTCGATTGCGCCATTTTTCTTTGGCACACCGGTAGGAATATCGGCAAATGTGTCGAATGAACGCAGATCAAGAAATAATCTTTTCTCAACATCGGCCCCACAGCTGATCATGACCGACATTCTTTCACAAAATAGATCCTGAAACTGCTGTTCGGTGAGATCCGTTGCTTCGCCCGTGTTGAAGGTTATCCGACCGGTGCGCAATTCGCGACCGAGTTCGTTGACCACCTTGTTTACCGTCTGCTCGGCAGCGAATGCAACGCAGGTTTCAATGATTGCGAATACAAGCAGAAAAAACGGGATTGCCAGAATGGCGAATTCAATGGCGGCAGAACCATTTTCGTCACGACCAAAACGCATCAATGCAAAGCGTTTTGCTCTGCCAGGCCTTTCCCCCGTTCCATTTCTACGAAAAGCACGCATCAAAACCCCGATTTGGTTGTGTATCGATGAAGATTAACGCAAAGGGGTTTACAATCCGTATCTGAAATCAATTGGAATTGATCATTTCAGTTCAATGGGTTCGCAGGCGGGCGTGCATGACATGATTTCACGATCGGCCTGTCGATAAACCATCATTGTATTGTGAGCTTCCAGGGAGACAAGAATACGTTCGTCGACAATTGCGGTTCCGTCCTGATCCAGAATGACCAGATTGGTGGTGCCGAATTTTTTGCCTGTTATGATAATTGTCTGCGTGTCGCTGACCGTTGCGTCGGCAATTTCCGCATTGCCGATGATGACGCGACTGACAGGCCGGTCGAGTTTGATCACGCGAACATAATCGACTTCCACCTTGATCGTTCCATCAGCGGATGCCGCATTGCCGACAACCGGAATGGTGGCGAGTATGAAGATCAGCGCGGCGGCTGACTTCACGATGGATCGCATGCTGAACCGGTTGGACATGATTAGCTCCTTGAGAGGCACCATAACTGTTGTACCTTAAATATATACAGTTCTGAACGTCGCTCTTAATGGTGAACGAACCTTTAACAAGAGTCGGTCTGAGCGAGAAAAGGCCATGAAAACGGCCGAAATAAAGTTGCAGGTGAATTCATGCCACTAAAGAGATGCCTTTCTACAGCAACAAATCACAATCAATCTTCTCGTGTAGAGGACTCAGATTTGATCTGACGCCGCCCCGTTCCAGCGAACTTGAACGCGGGCGCCGCATCTCTTGAAAGAGAACTGGTTATCCGTAGCCCAGGTTCAGGTGTTGGAGAAGAAAAAGCACGATGATGAGGCCTGCAGCGCGATCGAAACCATTTATCCCGGCTATCTCCCCTCGCAAGACACATTCTGTGTCGGCACATTGAAGGGTGTTGGGCGTGTGTATCGGCTGACCCATATGGACGCCTGTTTTCAAGGTTGCCCACGATAAAGACGCCGATCAGTGCAGCTGACCTGCTCAATGATCATGAAGCGCAGGTCGATCTGGATCAATGGCTCCACTATTACCACACTGACCCTACACATCAGAGCAAAATGTCTTGCGGAAGACTGCCGCCCGAAACCTTTATTGAGGGGAAAGAAGTCTGGAAGGAAAAATCTGTAGATCAAATTTGGTCTGACAGATACCGTCAACAAAACGGCAGTCTGTCAGATCAAGTCTGAGCCTTTCCACTTCACGTTTTTGTTAAGTGCCCGTTCATCATGATTCAGTCCAGTATTTTTTAACGTTTCGGTAACTGTGTTCTTTAAGTAGTTTTCAAACCTTGTTGGATAGATTGCAGTTATTCGATCAACGGACAACACGTTGACGGAAGTGCTGAACAACAATTGGACCTAGGAGAATACAATGACAAAGATTTTCGCACGTTTCATGAAAGATGAGTCTGGTGCAACCGCAATCGAGTACGGCCTGATTGCCGCCCTGATTTCTGTCGCCATTATTACTGGCGCGACTTTGGTTGGTACCAATCTCGGCACCACATTCAGCGGCATTGCCACCGATCTGGAAACTGCAAACGGCGACTAATCAACAATCAGTTGCTTCATTGATAGCCTGCGGGCTGTCTTTGCTGAAAGATGGACGCCGCCTGAATGAAAAATTCAGGCGGTTATTCTTTTTTAACCATCACAATGTTTCATGCACATCGATTGGAAATGTCTGGTGTGACGGATTTGAGCGTGCCAGACCAATTTCCTTGATGGCCCTGGGTATGCGGTTTTGCTTCTTCAATCTGAAGTTCGTCTGCAATGTGCCGCATGGAACGACAAACTTGAGACACTGGACTTGTCTTGGTTGGAACGCTTGAGGAGCAGGTTGATATGCTGATTGCAGCAATAGTGGTTATTTTTCCGTTGTGCCTTGCCTATGCGGCTTTCACCGACATGTTCACCATGACGATCCCAAATCGCGTATCAATTATTCTGGTTGTGGCCTTTGCAGTGATTGCCCCGATGACCGGCATGAGCTGGCTGTTGTATGGTCAGCATTTCCTCGCTGCTCTTGTCGTCTTCGTCGTTGGGTTTGGACTTTTCGGTATCGGCGTGATGGGTGGAGGCGATGCCAAGCTCCTGTCCGCAACGTCACTGTGGTTCGGATGGAATATGCAATTGCTGGAATTCATGGTTCTCGTCTCTGCTTTTGGTGGCGTGTTGACGCTGATCATCCTGATGATGCGTTCTGACAGATTTGCCGTTTACATCGGGCGAGTCGGCCTGATTGGCTATCTTACAAATCCGAAACTAGGTGTGCCCTATGGCATCGCCGTGGCCTGTGCAGGCTTTGTCTGCTTTCCGGCAACGGCTTTGATGCAATATGCCATTACCCGTATGATCTGATCAGGCAGCAATATCTGTCTTTGAGCAGGCATGAGAAGGCAAGGCTGTATCGGCCGCCATCCTTTTGGCTGAATCGATCAGCTGCCGTTGCGCAATCAACTGTCTTTTGAATATCTGAAAGCCGCCAGTTTATCCAGTCAGTCAATCCAGCTGGCCCACCATGTGCACGACAGAGCATTTCGCCCGTCGCCCGTCGCCCGTCGCCCGTCGCATGTCACTGTTCATTGGTAGAACCACGCCAGTGATATCGGTTAATATGCCGTTTCTTTGGTATTAATCTGCTGTTAAGCAGGATTCGCAGGAATATATTAACCATAAGTATACGATTCATGCGGCAATGTCGGGAAATCAAGCAAAAGTGGTTCCTGAGGAAACAGCATGAAGCCCGCACGTATTATCGTTATGACCGTCGCACTGGTGGCAGCCGTGGCAGCCGGCTATCTGATGCTGAACCTTTCTGACACTGAGATAGCACAATCGGTCACCCAGACCGTGGTCAAAGAGGTTGCAACGGACAAGGTCCTGGTTGCATCCAACAGCCTGCCGATTGGTTCACGCCTTAACAAGGGGAATTTGAACTGGCAGGAATGGCCCGAAAGTGCCATTGCCGACGGTTTCATCACCCAGTCGACGCGTCCTGATGCAGTCTCCGAGCTCTCGGGCTCGATCGTGCGCCTGCCTGTTTTCAACGGTGAGCCTCTGCGGACCGAAAAGGTCGTCGATTCCCACACGAACATCATGTCTTCGATATTGCCAGCGGGAAAACGCGCCGTGTCCACGGAAATTTCGGTTGAGACTGGCGCTGGTGGATTCATTCTGCCCAATGACCGGGTTGATGTCATCATGGTCCGCAACAAGGACGGGGCAGGCTTTATTACTGAAACGGTCCTTTCGAATATCCGGGTTCTGGCAATTGACCAGCGCATTCAGGAAGATGAGGAAGGCAACAAGACGGCTGTCGGCTCAACGGCAACGCTGGAACTGACGCCACAACAGACAAAGATCATTGCGGTTGCCCAGCAAATGGCTTCCCGCCTGACCCTGGCGCTTCGCAGCGTTGCAGACGGGCAGGAATCCGACACAGGTGGTGCCGACTATCTGCTGAGCCGTGATAACGGCGCAAACATTCAATTGATCCGTTCGGGTCAAATTACCAATGTCGGCACGTCGAATTAGGCCGGGGGAAAAACAATGCGCAGATACAAAAATCCGATTTGTAAATCAGCCCTTGGCCGTCCGGGACTTATGATTGTTCTGGCTCTGGCATTGTCTGCCATGATGTCGATGCCGCCATTCGTGGACAATGCGTCGGCAGAGTCGCAAATCATCAAGGTTCGCAAATCAGGCCCTGGAATTACCAAGGACGTCTCCCTTGGCCTGAACAAGGCCGTTGTTGTGGATTTGCCGGAAGATGCAAATGATATCCTTGTTGCCAATCCTGAGGTTGCAGATGCCGTGACAAGAACGGCCAGAAGAATATATCTGTTTGGCAAGTCGGTCGGCCAGACGAACATTTTCGTCTTCGGCGCCAACGGCAAATCCATCGTCAGCCTCAATCTGTCGATCGAACGGGACATAACAGGGCTCAAGAGTCAGCTCAGCCGGTTCATTCCTGATTCTGACATCAATGTGGAAATCATCAGCGACAATATTGTTCTGACCGGTACGGTGCGCACGCCGCAGCATTCCGCGCGCGCCAATCAGTTGGCGGGCATATTCCTCAAGGGCGGTGAGGCAACCACCCGCAATATTACGGCAATCGGCGAGGGTGGCGATGCGGCCATCTTTGCGGAAGACCGCCAGCAGTCGCAGATCATCAACCTTCTAGATATCGAAGGGGAAGATCAGGTCACATTGAAGGTGACTGTTGCGGAAGTCAGCCGACAGGTTCTCAAACAGCTCGGATTCAACAATTATTTCAAAAACAACGGCCAAAGTGTCTTTGAAGCGATCAATCCTGTGGCTCTTGGAAAATCACTGAGCGCCACCGCCGGGCTGATGTCCGGCAGCGTTGGTTCGGTCAGTATCGATTCCTATGTGCGGGCCATGGAGCAGGCCGGTGTCATGAAGACTCTGGCGGAACCGACATTGACCGCGATCTCCGGAGAACCGGCAAGCTTTTTTGTCGGTGGCGAGTTTCAGCTGATCACCGGTCAGACCGTTGATCCCGACACCGGGCAGATCACCTATGAATATGAAGAAAAGGAATATGGCATCGGGTTGCAGTTCACGCCGGTTGTCCTGTCGGCCGGCCGCATCAGCCTGAGGGTGAAGACCGAAGTGTCCGAACCAACCTTTGAGGGCAGTGTGACATTGAGCGGCGGCCAGGGTGCCGCTGGCATTACGGCCAATGGCATCAGACGCCGGGAAGCTGATACAGCTGTCGAGTTGCCATCGGGTGGATCGATTGTCATTGCCGGCTTGGTCCGCGATGACATTCGCCAGGTGATGGGCGGTTTTCCAGGTGCCTCGAAAATACCTGTACTTGGCACATTGTTTCGCAGTCGCGATTTTGTTCGCAATGAAACCGAGCTGGTGATTATCGCAACACCCTATCTTGTTCGGCCGGTGGCAAGAAACAAGCTGGCCAGACCCGATGACAACTTCAATGCGGCCAGCGATGGCGCAGGAAATTTCCTTGGTCGTGTCAACCGTGTTTACGGACAAATGGAAACCCAATTGCCTAAAGGCCGCTACCACGGCGTCGTCGGCTTTATCTACAAGTGATCAAGAGCTGGAGTCACATCATGACACATACCACTGTCTCAACAGTAGCGGGAACAGATCTGGCCCATGCTCATCGCGGATGCAGCTGGCGGAGCGGAGCAATCATTCTGGCGCTCGGCATCATGCTTGGTGGTTGCGCCAAGGTCCATGATATCGAGGTTGGTTCCATTCCGGATGATTACCGCACCAATCATCCCATCGTGATTTCGGAACAGGAGCAGACGATGGATGTTCCGGTGGCCAGCGGCGCTCAGACCATGAATTACGGAACGAAAAGCATCGTTCGCGGATTTGCAGCACGCTATCGGGAAACGGCATCGGGAACCGTACAAATTCTGACACCCGTTGGATCGCCGAATACCCATGCGGCCTCAATTATTGCAGGTGATATTACCCAAACACTGGTCGATGAGGGAATTCCCGCGCGACGGATCGTCGTGAACGCCTATCAGGCTGAGGCCGAGAATGACGCAGCGCCGATCCGGCTGAGCTACAGGGCTATTGCTGCCCACACCAACCAGTGCGGTCAATGGCCGGAAGATCTGGTTACCAATACGATGGAAAACAAGCACTACAAGAATTTTGGCTGTGCCACGCAGAACAATCTGGCCGCACAACTGGCCAACCCAGCGGATCTGATTGCGCCCCGTGACATGACACCGATTGATGCCCAACGCCGTGACACGGTGATCGGTCTGTACAGAAAAAACGGTTCAACGCTTGAAGAATAGGCAGGTTCGAACCTGTTTCGGACAATGCAAGGCAGGATTTTAAAATGAATGAGGCAACTGAAAACGCCGCGACCGACCAGAGCCTGATTGATGACGGCAGCATGAACGATGCCCTGGAGACAATGCGCCCCCTGCCGCGAATTTCCATTCAGGCTTTCTGTGAATCAGAAGAGGTGCTGGAGGTGGTGAATCGCTGTGCTCAGGATCGACGCATGTCCCGCGCACATCTTCGTGTCGTCAACGGTGATATCGAGACGGCCTGCACCATGTTTGCATCGTCTCCGACACCAAATCTCGTCATTCTTGAAAATACCAAGTCGGCGGACCAGTTGATTGAACAGCTTGGTGACCTGGCGGATGTCTGTGACGCGACGACAAAAGTGGTCGTCATAGGCTATGACAACGATGTGCAACTCTACAGGAATCTGACACGCCGCGGCGTATCGGAATATCTTGTCAGCCCCGTCTCTCTGGCCGACATCATCAATGTCATCGCTTCGATATTCGTTGATCCGGATTCGGAACCTTTGGGTCGCACGGTTGCATTCATCGGCGCCAAGGGTGGCGTTGGCTCATCGACAATCGCGCATAATTGTGCCTGGGGCATATCCAATCTGTTCGAGACCGAAGTTATTCTGGCCGATCTCGATCTGGCGTTTGGTACGGCGAACATCAATTTCGATCAGGACCCACCACAGGGCATTGCCGAAGCGGTGTTTTCGCCTGAACGTCTGGATGATGTGTTTCTGGAGCGTCTGCTGTCCAAATGCGCGTCTCACCTGTCGATGCTGGCTGCGCCTTCAATGCTTGACCGGACCTATGATTTCAATCGTACCAGTTTTGAACCCATTTTGGAGGCAGTACAACGCACCGCGCCCGTTGCCGTCCTTGATGTGCCGCACATGTGGACCGAATGGACAAAGTCAGTGCTGAGCGAAGTCGACGATGTTGTCGTGGTCGCAGCGCCTGATCTGGCAAATCTGCGCAACACGAAAAACCTTATCGACACATTGGCCAAATTGCGTCCCAACGACAAGATGGCACGCCTCGTGCTCAATCAGGTTGGCATGCCCAAGCGCCCTGAAATCGCGGTGGCCGATTTCTGTGAACCGCTCGGCCTCGAAGCATCCGCAATCATTCCCTTTGACGCTCTGCTGTTCGGCACCGCATCAAACAGCGGGCGCATGATCGCCGAGACCGATGCCAAGGCTCCGGTTGCGGAAACCTTTGCTCAGCTCGCCCATGTGCTGACTGGCAGAGTTGAGGTCAAAGGGCGGAAAAAACCCGGACTTTCCGGTTTGCGGGCTTTGCTGGCGCGCAAATGAGGAATCAGTTGAAGCTGGGTTTGAAATCGGATCTCTATAGCAGGGTTCAGAGGTAGAAAATGTTTGGCAATCGCGGAAAACACGGATTCGGCAAGGCGGGGAGCACAGTGGCGCCCACGCCACCCCTTGCGCCGGCGTTGGAAGAAAAATCCGCAAAAGCGGCTGCGGCTCCGGCTGCCTCCACAAATACTCCAATAGCGCCCGGGGGCGATCGACCAGAGAAAAAGCGGCGTGCGGCGAAGAAGTCTGAAAGTTATTACACCACCAAGGGCCAGGTGTTTACCGCCCTGATTGATACGATTGACCTGTCGCAACTTTCGAAACTGGACATCGAGAGCGCGCGTGAGGAAATCCGTGATATTGTCAATGACATCATCACAATCAAGAACTTTGCCATGTCGATATCCGAGCAGGAAGAACTGCTTGAAGACATTTGCAATGATGTTCTGGGCTATGGTCCACTGGAGCCTCTGCTTGCCCGCGATGATATTTCCGACATCATGATCAATGGGTCAGGCAGCACCTTCATTGAAGTCAATGGCAAGGTGGTGGAATCCGATATTCGATTCCGCGATGAGGCGCAGCTCATATCGATCTGTCAGCGTATCGTCAGCCAGGTCGGCCGACGTGTCGATGAATCCAGCCCCATATGCGACGCCCGTCTGCCGGACGGATCGCGCGTCAATGTCATTGCGCCGCCGCTGGCAATTGACGGTACTGTTCTGACCATCAGAAAGTTCAAGAAAGACAAGCTGACACTCGATCAACTAGTCACGTTTGGGTCGATCACCGCTGCGGGTGCAATCATTTTGCAGATCATTGGTCGCGTTCGCTGCAACGTCGTCATTTCCGGCGGTACCGGCTCGGGCAAAACGACTTTGCTCAATTGCCTGACACGCTATATTGATGAAGATGAACGCATCATCACCTGTGAAGATTCAGCAGAACTGCAACTGCAGCAGCCGCATGTGGTGCGACTGGAAACACGGCCGCCCAATATTGAGGGCGAGGGTGAAGTGACCATGCGTGAACTTGTCAAGAACTGCTTGCGTATGCGTCCTGAACGTATCGTTGTCGGTGAGGTGCGTGGACCGGAAGTTTTCGATCTGCTGCAGGCAATGAATACCGGCCATGATGGCTCGATGGGCACGATCCACTCCAACTCTCCGCGTGAATGTCTCAGCCGTATGGAATCGATGATCGCGATGGGCGGATTTTCACTACCGGCGAAAACGGTGCGCGAAATCATCAGCGGGTCCGTTGACGTCATTGTGCAGGCAACCCGTTTGCGTGATGGCTCACGGCGCATCACGCATATCACCGAGGTCGTCGGCATGGAGGGTGATATTATCATTACGCAGGATATCATGACTTTTGAGTATGAGGGCGAGGATGCAAACGGCAAGATAATCGGACGCCACTGCTCGACCGGCATCGGCAAACCGCATTTCTGGGAGCGCGCGCGCTATTTTGGAGAGGAAAAGCGCCTGGCGGAGGCGCTGGACAGCATGGAAACGACAGCTATTTAGAACGGTACGGGATTTTCTCTCAGGTTGGATGGGTGCAGTAAAGATGTTTGGAATTGATAGTACAGTGCTGATGATCATCCTGCTGGCAGCGGTTTCTGCGGGTGCGCTTGCTTATGCCGTATTGTTTCCATCCATTGAGGTTCAGAAAAAAACAGACGCCCGTTTCAATCGGGTCAAAGTGGCAGAAACAGACGGCAATGTCGTCAAGGCGGCGCGTGACCGGGTCAATGAGGCGTCAAAGCGGAAAAAATCTGTCCAGGAATCGCTGAAAGACCTGGATGCCAAGCAGAAAAGCAAAGCCAACCATTCCTCGCCCCCGCTCAAGATTGCGCTGCAGCAGGCGGGATGGGGCATCAGCGTTCTGCAGTTCTATATTGCCAGTGTGGTAGCGGGCGTGCTTTTCGGCCTGATCAGTCTGGTCATGGGTGCCGCCTTTTATATCGCTGCTGGCATCGTCGTGGTCGCAGGACTGGGTGTGCCCCGCTGGGTCCTTTCCTTCGCCCGCAAACGACGTTTCAAGAACTTTATGGAAGAATTTCCCAACGCGCTGGACGTGATGGTTCGATCAATCAAATCCGGATTGCCGATCAATGACGCACTCCGGCTGATTGCCACTGATTCACAGGAGCCGCTCCGGTCGGAATTTCGCAGGATCGTGGAAGCACAGCAGATGGGACTGACGGTTCCCGAAGCCTGTGCGCGTCTGCATCAAAACATACCGGTGCCGGAAACGAGTTTCTTTGCCATCGTCATCGCCATTCAGGCGCAAGCCGGTGGTAACCTGTCTGAAGCCCTTGGAAACCTTTCGCGGGTGCTCAGGGACAGAAGGAAGATGAGGGGCAAGATAAAGGCCTTGTCGATGGAAGCCAAGGCGTCGGCTGCCATTATTGCATCATTGCCATTCATCATTGTGCTGCTCGTCTATCTGACAACACCAGATTATATCACTCCGCTCTTTACCGACCCCAGGGGAAACATGATTCTCGGCGCCTCAATGGTCTGGATGCTGATCGGGGTGATGGTTATGCGCAATATGGTCAATATTGACATTTGATTGGCGACTGGCGTCGATTGCTGAAGTGAACATATCATGATTGAGACACTGACAAACCCTACAAATGTGATCGCTGCACTCGTCAGCATAGCTGTCTTTGCCACCTTGGTGACCTTCATCATGCCGATGTTTGAACGCGATGACATGAAGGCACGCATGAAGTCCGTTTCGCTGGAGCGCGATGCGATCCGGACCCGTGAACGCGCCCGGATGAACGCGGAAATCAGTTCGCGCGGGACCCTTCGCCACGGAAGCAACACCTCTGTTCGTCAACTCGTGGAGCGTCTCAATCTGCGCGAAGTTCTTGTGGACAGCAAGACCGTGAGCAAATTGAGTATCGCCGGATATCGCACGCAGAACGCGTTGAACATTTTTCTGATTGCCCGTTTTGCATTGCCTTTTGTGTTTCTTTTATTGGCAGTCTTTTATGTCTTTGGCCTGGGCATACTGGGCGACAAACCCATGATGATCCGGATTCTGGTGTGCGTGGCTGCGGCCTATATGGGCTTCTATGCCCCAAACATGTTTGTCTCGAACCGTTCCACAAAGCGTCAATTGTCGATCAAGACGGCCTGGCCTGATGCACTCGATCTGATGTTGATCTGCGTCGAGTCAGGCGTTTCGATCGAGGCGGCGTTCCGCCGCGTTGCTGATGAGGTGGCAAGCCAGTCGACGGCTCTCGCCGAGGAATTGATACTGACCAATGCAGAGCTTTCCTATCTGTCGGAGCGTCGTAAAGCCTACGAAAATTTCGGCGAACGGACCGGTCTGGAGACTGTGAAGTCGGTCTGCCAGGCGTTGAATCAGGCTGAGCGGTATGGCACGCCCATAGCGCAGGCGCTGCGCGTATTGGCACAGGAAAGCCGGGACTCGCGCATGAATGAGGCTGAAACTAAGGCTGCAGCCCTTCCGCCGAAGCTGACGGTTCCGATGATCCTGTTTTTCCTGCCGGTCATTTTCGGGGTGATACTTGGACCTGCCGTGATGGCTGTCCTGGATCAGTAAGAGAACTGGTCCGGCGTTCCTGGCTTGCTTTGCCGGTCAACTTTCATCAGGATCAAGTCGTCGCATCCCTTAAGCAAGAGCGTACTAAAGAGAATGCTGATGCTGGCAAAACCCATTGGTTCGAATGGGTCGCGCCAATGCCCATCCCTAAATGACATTTGGAACGCTTCATTGCTCGCCTATCGGGCCACGACAAAACGGCCAGGACCCTGCTGGCGTCATTGTTGATTGATGCATTGGATTGTCTGCTGCATGGTGCCCGGCGTGCCGGTTTCAGCTCGCCTGGCCGGTCACCAGGCGCTGAATGTTGCTTCAGCTCTTCTTGTCATTGAGCTTGGCCCAGGCGTTTTGTTGCGCCAGCATGGAGCGCAGATAGGCGACATTTGCCTCCGCCTGATCTTTGGACAATTCAGCCTTTGCGATCTGCTCGGCCTCTTTGAAACGACCCTGCAGGCCGACAACAAGCGCCAGGTTCTGCCGCACACGGCTATCTGCCCCCGGCATTGCAACGGCTTTTTTCAGATAGGTTTCAGCGGTACGCAAATCGCCGGTCAAAACGTAGGACATGCCAAGATTTGAAAGGATCGATGGCTCATTCGGATTGATATCCAGAGCCTTTCGATACATGCGGCGCGATTCATTCGAACGGCCAAGCTGGTCGAGGATGGCGCCCTCGGCCGATAGCAGTTTCCAATCCGGCTGATCTGGTGTCTGCGCCCGCTGAACGGTTTGCAGCGCATTTTCAAATTGACCTGCGGCAGCCTGTGCCTTGCCATAACTGGCCAGAACATCGCGATCGGTGGGATGGTGTATGGCGACCTGCTGCATGACGGCAAGAGCCTGATCATCACGTCCCGTCATCCGCAGCAAGGTGGCGAAATTGATGCCGACGGACTTGTCCTTGGGATTGGCCTTGTAGGCAGAGGCATATTTACGCTCGGCCATGGAAAGTTCAGACGCGTTCATTTCCGAAACGGCCTTGCCATCTCTTGCAATGGATCCGGTCTTCATCTTGCCGACATTGGCGCAGCCTGCCAGCAGGGCGACGAGCGCAAAGGTACAAACGGTTCTGGACAGCCGCGCTTTATGCGAGGATCTGAAATCTGATTTGCCCATACTGGCGATCCTGTCTCAATTGGCCCACATCAATTCAATTTGCGCGTTGCTTTCCAGCAACTGCGAACATTCTTGTGCCGGGTGATTCCACTGCGGTGCAAAATGCTCTAGTTTCAGGTGAACCGCCCTTTTATCAATATTGCGTTAACCCTAACGGATCGTTAACGCACACACCCAAGGTACCCCATGACAACCTCCTGTTTCGCTGAAAATACCAATGCGCCTTTGCCGGTCTATCTGATGGGCAAGGCAGACCTGGAGCAGCCCCATGACAATCCTCTGGTGGAAAAATGGATCAGGCAGACCGGTTTCAAGGCCGCAGCAGGAGAATTGCAGCTTTTGCCGGGGGTAGACGGGGCGCTTATCGGCGCCGTTTTTGGAACCGGTTCCAATGGTGCAGAAATGCCCTTTGTTACCGGAGCCCTGGCAAGGAAACTCCCCCAGGGCAATTGGTGCCTCGAGAATGCTGCAGATCAGGCAATGCTGATGGCGCTGGGGTTTGGTCTCGGCAGCTATCGGTTTGATCGCTACCGGAAATCCGAAAGGGTCCTGCCAAAGCTTGCCTGTCCCGATCAGGTTGACAGGGCCGAACTGGAGCGGCTGGTCGATGGCTGTTTCATGGCGCGGGATCTGATCAATACGCCTGTCAACAATATGGGGCCGGATGATCTGGAACAGGCCATGCGGGCACTTGCGACCCGATATTCTGCTTCGGTCACGACGATCGAGGGCGATGACCTGCTGACCAGCAATTTCCCGATGATCCATGCGGTCGGGCGGGCCAGCGCCGTAGCACCGCGTCTGCTCGACATGCAATGGGGACCAAAGGATGCACCGAAGGTGACGCTGGTTGGCAAGGGTGTGTGTTTTGACACCGGTGGCCTGGATATCAAGCCGGCGGCCAATATGTTGCTGATGAAAAAGGACATGGGCGGCGCTGCCAATGTTCTTGGCCTTGCCCTGATGATCATGGATGCAGGTCTTGGCGTGCGCCTGCGGGTTCTGATTCCTGCCGTGGAAAATTCCATCGCCGGCAATGCCTTCAGGCCCGGTGACATCCTGACAAGTCGCAAGGGGCTGACTGTTGAAATCGGCAATACAGACGCCGAAGGGCGGCTGGTTCTGGCGGATGCGCTTTCCTACGCAGACGAAGAAGAGCCGCAATTGCTGATCGATATGGCAACACTCACGGGGGCTGCCCGGGTGGCACTGGGGACCGATATCTCACCCTTCTACTGCCATGCCGATGCCCTTGCGTCCGATCTGGAGGCGGTTGGCGGGCAGTCCTTCGATCCGCTATGGCGCATGCCGCTCTACGGGCCCTATGATAAAAACCTGAACTCGCCGATTGCCGACATCAACAATGCTCCGGCTGGCGGCATGGCCGGGTCGATTATTGCAGCCCTGTTTCTCAATCGTTTTGTGCGCAAGGCCGGTGAATGGGCGCATTTTGATATCTACGGCTGGAACCCGAAGGACAAACCGGAATCGCCCGTGGGCGGCGAAGCGCAGGCCATTCGCGCCCTGTATCAGCTTCTGCGCAATCGCTACCCGCGCCCATAGCAACAGGACCTGGGGAACGCATGGGTCTGTTTTGACCTAATTTGGCAACAATGATACGGTAGCGAAACAATCCATGCGTTTAAACAGGTTTGCGGGTAAAGATGACGGTAAATTTGAGACCATCTGAAGCCTTGCACCTTTGGCACAGCGCCATGCTCAGGCTGGTTCAATCGGAGGCGCCTGACCTGACCTTGCGGCAGCTGAGCCTGTTGCTGCATATTTATCTGGTGCCACCGCCCCATACGGTGCGCGGGCTTGCCGCGACACTGGGCGTGACAAAACCGGTTATCACAAGAGCGCTTGATTCCATGGGTGCCCTGGGTCTGGTGCGCCGGATACGCGATGATCGGGACCGGCGCAATGTAATCATACAGCGCACGGTTGGCGGCGCACTTTACCTGGAAAAACTGGGTGATATCATCATTGAAGAAGGCAGGGAGCTTGCGCTGTGACAGACAAACCAGACAGCAGGGTCAACGCCTATAGGGCGGATCTGGCCAACAGCGCGCTTCGTGGCCGGGTCACGGCGGAGCGTTATGTCGAAGGCCGTCAAGCTGTGGTTTGCGGGCCTGTTGTCAACCTGCACGCACAACCCTCCGCAGCAGCGGCCATTGATACCCAGGCCCTGCTGGGCGAGACTGTGCGTGTCTTTGATGAAACCGAAGGCTGGAGTTGGGTGCAGCTGGATGCGGACCACTATGTCGGTTATGTTCCAACGCATCAGCTTGCCGATCCAGGCGCTGCTGCAACCCACGTTGTTTCCGCGCCACGCAGCTTCATCTATGGTGAAGCCGATCTGCGCAGCCCCTTGCGCTATGCCTGCTCAATGGGCAGTCGGGTGAGCGTTACCGGGACGCAAGTGACCAGAGGCACGCACTATTGTCTTCTTGCGGACGGGACAGCCATCATTGCCGGACACCTTCAGCCGGTATCAATGCTGGCGGCTGATTACGTCGATGTGGCGACCCTTTTTCTGCAGACGCCCTATCTGTGGGGAGGAAGGTCCGGCATGGGCCTCGACTGTTCCGCCCTTGTGCAGCTTTCCATGATGATGTGCGGACAGATAGCGCCGCGTGATACCAACATGCAGGAGGCTTCACTCGGCCGTCCCGTCGATACGGGACCGGCGCATGCCCCCGACTTTACCAGCCTGCAACGCGGCGACCTGGTCTTCTGGCAGGGGCATGTGGCGATTGTGGAGGATGGGCAGACAATTCTCCACGCCAACGGTCACACGATGCTGGTCACGCGGGAGCCGCTGGCAGAGGCCATCGGACGCATCGCCCATCTTTATGGATTGCCGACCAGCGTGCGCCGACCCGGCGTAGCCTGAAGCCCACGCAAATCAGCCCTATTGGTTGACCACACCTGTCGGTGCAACGGTTAGATCAAAGGCAGCGGCCATCAGTGCCTTGGTATATGCGTGCTCAGGAGCATTGAATATCTGCTCGGCCGATCCCTTTTCCACGACTTTGCCCAGACGCATGACAATCACATCATTTGCCAGCGCCCGCACCACCTTGAGATCGTGGCTGATGAACAGATAGGCAAGATTGTGATCGCGTTGCAATTTGCGCAACAGGTCGACAACCTGGGCCTGAACGCTCATGTCGAGCGCCGATGTGGGCTCGTCCAGCATGACAAAACGCGGATTGAGAACCATCGCCCGGGCAATAGCCACCCTTTGGCGCTGGCCTCCGGAGAATTCATGCGGATAACGCCAGCGTGTCGCGGCATCCAGACCGACCTCTTCCAGCGCACTTGAAATCTTGTGATCGCGCTCTGCCCGGCTGAGCCCCGGTTCGTGAATTTTCAAACCCTCGGCGACAATTTCGGCGATCGACATGCGCGGTGAAAGCGAACCGAAGGGATCCTGGAACACCACCTGCATCTCGTTGCGCAGCGGCTTCATGGCGGAAAAGGAATAGGTGTCGATATCCCGGCCGACGAAAGCAATCTTGCCCTTTGATCCAATCAAACGCGTCAAGGCCAGACCAAGCGTGGTCTTGCCGGAACCTGATTCACCGACAATGCCCAATGTCTGACCGGCCCGCAGTGTCAGGTCGATACCATCCACCGCCTTTATATAGTCGGTCGTGCGGCGCAGAAACCCGGTCTTGACGGGAAACCAGACCTTGATCTGTTTGCCCTCGATGACAACGGGGGCCGTATCGTCGGATTTAGGAGGTTCGCCGCTCGGCTCGGCAGCCAGCAGATGTTTTGTATAGTCGTGTTGCGGGTTGTCAAAAATGTCCTTCGTCGGGCCGGTTTCGACGATTTCACCGTGGGTCATTACGCAGACCCGGTCGGCAAACCGCCGCACGATGCCCAGATCATGGGTGATGAACAGCATCGACATGCCGTGGTCGGATTTCAGCGTCTCCAGCAATTGGAGAATCTGCGCCTGTATGGTGACATCCAGTGCGGTCGTCGGCTCATCGGCGATCAGCAGTTCAGGCCGATTGGCCAGAGCCATGGCGATCATCACCCGCTGCCGCTGGCCGCCGGACAATTCGTGCGGATAGGAGGCCAGGCGCTTTTCCGGATCGCGAATGCCGACCTGATCGAGCAGTTCAATTGTCCGTTGACGGGCGGCGCGGTCAAACAATCCCTGATGCAGCCCCAGAATTTCGCTGATCTGCTTTTCCACCGAGTGCAGCGGATTGAGTGATGTCATCGGCTCCTGAAAGATCATCGTCACATCATTGCCGCGCACCCGGCGCAAGTCAGCATCGCTGGCGCTCAGCAGGTCCTGCCCCTTGAAGGTGATCGTTCCGCTGGGATGGCTGGCCGCCGGATAGGGCAACAATTGCAGTATGGAAAGTGCCAGCACCGATTTGCCGGAACCTGATTCGCCGACGAGCGCGAGGGTTTCGCCCCGCTTTATATCGAGGGAGACCCTGTTGACAGCCAGCGTCTGCTGGCCACCCTGATGAAAGGCAACCGACAGGTCGCGTATGGAAATCAGCGGGCCGGTCATCGGAACGTCTTTCGTGGGTCGAAGGCATCGCGGGTTGCTTCACCCACGAAGATCAGCAGGGACAGCATGATCGAAATGACAAAAAAGGCGGTCATTCCCAGCCACGGGGCCTGCAGGTTGCGTTTGCCCTGGGCAATCAGTTCTCCCAGTGATGGTGAGCCAGGAGGCAAGCCAAAGCCGAGAAAATCCAGGGACGTCAGTGTGGTGATCGAGCCGGAAAGGATGAATGGCAGGAAGGTCAGCGTGGCAACCATGGCGTTGGGCAACAGGTGCCGGTAAATAATCGTCGCATTGCCGACGCCCAGCGCCCGCGCCGCATTGACGTATTCAAAATTGCGGGCGCGCAGGAATTCAGCCCGGACGATACCGACAAAGGAAACCCAGGAAAACAGCAGCATGATGGACAGCAGAATCCAGAAACCCGGCGGCAAAATGGCTGCAATGATGAGAAGGATGTAGAGAACCGGCATGGATGACCATATTTCGATCATCCGCTGGAACAACAGGTCGGTCCAGCCGCCGAAATAGCCTTGCACCGCGCCCATGGAAACGCCGACCACTGCTGACAGCGATGTCAGCACCAGTCCGAACAGCACGGAGATTCGAAACCCGTAAATCATCCGCGCCATGACATCACGCGCCTGGTCATCGGTTCCAAGCCAGTTCATGTTTCCGATAATGCAGCCGGGATCGTCGGCGCCTTGCGGATAGGCGGCGCAACGTTCCTCAACCGTCATGGTCCAGAAAGGCGCTGTCGGCGCAGAGGTTGGAATATAGGAATTGGCCGTACGGTAGGAATAGCGGATGGGAGGCCAGAGCATCCAGCCATTGGCTTCGATTTCCTCGTAGATGAAGGGGTCGCGGTAGTCGGTGCGCGCCAGAAACCCGCCAAATTGTTCTTCCGGATAATCGACCAGGACCGGTACCAGCAGCTCACCCTTGTAGAACGCCAGGATCGGGCGGTCATTGGCCACCAGTTCGGCGCACAGGGAGAGGCCGAAAATGACCAGAAAGATCCAGAAGGACCAATACCCGCGGCGGTTGGCCTTGAAATTTTGCCAGCGGCGCTTTGCCGTCGGTGAAAAAAAGCCGCGGGCCTCGTCGGATGCCATGGCTGGTGCATGTGTTGCCGGTTTCATCTCAGACATCCCGGCGCTCGAAGTCGATGCGTGGATCAACCCATGTGTAGACGAGGTCTGAAATCAGGCTGACGACCAGCCCCATCAGCGAAAAGATGAACAATGTGCCGAACACGACCGGATAATCCCTTTTGACGACCGACTCGAAACCAAGGCGTCCCAATCCATCCAGCGAAAAGATGGTTTCGATCAACAGGGAACCTGAAAAGAATGCCGTGATGAAGGCGGCGGGAAACCCGGCAATGATGATCAGCATGGCATTGCGAAACACGTGCCCGTAGAGCACCTGTCGCTCGTTCAGTCCCTTGGCCCGTGCCGTCGTCACATATTGTTTGCGGATTTCATCAATGAAGGAATTCTTGGTCAGCAGGGTGGTTGTCGCAAAGGCGGCCAGCGCCAGCGAGATCAGCGGCAGCGTCAGATGCCAGAAATAATCCAGAATTTTCTCCCACCAGGACAGGTCGGCAAAATTGTCGGAGACCAGGCCCCGCAGGGGAAACCAGTCGAAAAACGAGCCACCGGCGAACATGACAATCAGCATGATGCCGAACAGAAACCCCGGGACGGCATAGGCGATGATGATGATGCCCGAGGTCCAGATATCAAATCGAGACCCGTCCGAGACCGCCTTCTTGATGCCGAGCGGAACGGAAATGATGTAGGAGATAAGCAAAATCCATATGCCGAGGGAAATTGAAACCGGCATTTTTTCGATGATCAGATCAAGCACGGAAACATCGCGGAAGTAGCTCTCGCCAAAATCGAAACGGATATAATTCCACATCATCAGCAAGAACCGCTCGGTCGCCGGTTTGTCGAAGCCGAATTGTTTTTCAAGCTTTGCAATGAATTCCGGATCCAGTCCCTGTGCGCCGCGGTATTTGGACGAAAAATCATCGCCGCCCACCGGCTGGCTCTGAAAATCACCGCCGCCCGATATCCGCTCTGTCGCCGAATTGCCCTGGCCGGTGAGTTCCGAGATCACCTGTTCGATCGGTCCGCCCGGGGCAAACTGGATGACCAGAAAGGAGATGCCCATGATACCGACAATGGTCGGGATCATCAAAAGCAACCGCCTGAGAATATAGGCGCCCATTAGTTCATGTACTCCTGCAAGCGCTCACTGGCTCTTTCCAATTTTTTCCGCCTTCAATGGATCAAACCACCATAATGTTTCCACCGGCCAGTCATAGTCGGGCTTGGGTTCAACGAATCCGAACATGTCCCAATAGGCTGCCCTGTGATTAGCCGAATACCAGTTGGGTATCCAGTCCTGTCGTGCGCGCACCACCCGATCAAGAACCCGCATGGCAACAACCAGCTCCTCCCGGCTGTTTGCCTGCTTGATATAATTGAGCAGGTCGTCAAAGACCGGCGCGTCCGCCCCTGAAAGATTATAGGAGCCCGGTTGGTTGGCGTAGCGTGGCGAAAACACCGATTGCAGGCTTTCCGCCGTCGGTGTTGCGGCCAGCGACAGGGCAAATCCCACCATGTCAAAATCATAATCATCCAGCCTGGATTGAAATTGCGCAGGATCGACAAGGCGAATGGATGCATCAATGCCGATGCGACGCATGTTTTCGACAAATCCCGACAGAACCCGTTCAAACACCGGTGAGCGAATCAGAATCTCGATCAATAGCCGTTCGCCATCTTTCTTCAGTACCGTACCATCGCGGGTCCAGCCAGCCTGATCCAGCAATTCAACCGCCTCGCGCAACAGGCGACGGTCGCGGCCCGATCCATCGGATACGGGCTGCATGAGCGGCATGCCAAAGGTTGCCTCCGGTATCCTGTCGCGCAAAGGTTCAAGCAAAGCCAGTTCCCGATCATCGGGCAATCCCATGGCCACGAATTCCGATGTCTCGAACAGTGATTGTGATCTCGTATAGGCATTGTAGAAGATCTTGTTGTTCGTCCAGTCGAAATCGAAACACAGGTTGATGGCGCGGCGAACAAGCGCACTCTTGAATTTCTTGCGCCGCTGGTTGAGCGCCCAGGCCTGTAATATGGGACGTTTTTCCGAATCAAAGGTCCGTTTTACGACCCGGCCATCATTGATTGAGGGAAAATTATATTCCGTGGCCCATGTTTTCGAGGTGAATTCCTGCCGGAAGTGAACATCACCCTTTTTGAAAGCTTCAAAGCCCGCTTGGCGCTCGGCAAAAAACTCGATCCGGATCCTGTCAAAATTATTCTGGCCCCGAACCGTCGGCAGATCGCGTCCCCAATAGGTCTCAACCCGTTGGAAATCGATAAATTTGCCCGGCTCCAGCCTGCCGGGCCGATAGGGACCCGATGACAGCGGAATATCCAGGGATCCGGCATCAAAAGGGTTTTCGCTGTAATAGGCCCGCGACAGCACGGGAATATTGGCCGCAGCCAGAACAGCCTGGGCAGATTGTTTGCCCGAAAATCGCAGTTCAACCGTTTGCGCGTCGATCACCACCGCATCACTCAATTCGTTGAGTGTGGTGGCGAGATTGGGATGACCTTCGTCTCTCAGGGTCAGATAGCTGAAAACCACGTCATGGGCAGTGACAGGCGCGCCATCATGGAAGCGGGCTTCGGGGCGCAGTCCGAAACGCCAGATATTGCGATCCTGTGACATCTCAACCCATTGCGCCAGATGGCAATAGATGGCGTCCGGTTCGTCCATGGCGCGCACCATCAGACGGTCAAAACACAATTCCATTCGTGGCGGAGCATCGCCGCGCAATATGAAGGTATTGAGTGTGTTGAAGGTCTGCACATTCTGATTGAAGAACCAGTTGGGCGGTTGAAACGAAAAGCTGCCGCCCTTGGGTGCCTGTGGATCGACATAATCGAAGTGGGTGAAATCAGCGGCATATTTCAGATCACCGAATGCCGAAATCCCATGGCGTTTGACATTGGCGGGATTGCCGGCAAAGGCCAATCGTGCCGGCACGGCGAGCAGCATGGCGGCGGTTCCGGATGCTCCGAGAAACCCGCGACGTGTCAGGTGTGCCGCCTGTGCCGTTTTGCCTTGCACTGCCATCTAGTTTGACGCGTCCTTTGACCACCAGATTGTCGGAAAGCCGATGGCGTATTCGGGCAATGGATCAGGATGCGCCAGGCGGCTGGAATAGGCGATCCGCGCCACCCGGCTTGTATAACTTGGAATGACGAATTGGTTGGCCAGCAAGACCCGGTCAAGGGCTTCTGTTGCGGCAACAAGTTCATCCCTGTCGCTGGCAAAGACCACCTGTTTGACAAGAATATCCACGGCCTCATCAGCAATACCGCCGTAATTGGCCGAGCCTTCGCGCGCCGCCGATTGCGAGCCCCAATATTCAAACTGCTCATTGCCCGGTGACATGGACTGAGCCCAGCCGGCGTAAATCACATCAAAGTCGCGGTTGCGTTCCCGGTTGGTATATTGGGCCTGGTCAACGGAGCGGACTGTCACGTCGACGCCGATTTTCTTCAGGCTCGCCACATAGGGCAGGGCGACCCGCTCAATGGTGGGTCCATTGAGCAAAATTTCGAATGTGAACGGCTCGCCGGTCTGCGCATTGACCATGACGCCCTTGCGAATTTCATAGCCCGCCTCCTTGAACAGGCGAACGGCTTTGCCCAGATTGCTTCTCTGCTTTTGCGGATCTCCGCCGACCGGGTTCTGATAGGGTGTTGTAAATACCTCTGTCGGAATCTTGTCGCGTATGGCCTCCAGGATTTCCAGAACCCGCCCCTGCGGCAATCCGCTGGAAGCCAGCTCGCTGCCGTAGAAAAAACTGTCTACGCGTTGATACTGGTCGAAAAAGATGGTGCGGTTGAGTTCCTCGAAATCAAAAGCCAGATTCAGCGCCTTCCGCACCCGCCTATCCTGGAATTTACTCCGCCGCAGATTGGGAACGAAGCCGACAAGAACACCTGAGGAGCGATAGGGATTGGCCAGTTCCTCGCGCACCACGCGGCCGTCGCGTACGGCGGGGAAAACATAGTCCTTGGCCCAGCGCCGCGCTGCGTTTTCGATCCAGAAATCTGTTTCCCCAGCCTTGAAGGCCTCGAACTCGACATTGCGGTCTGCGTAATAGCTATAGTGGATCTCATCAAAGTTATGACTGCCGATATTGACCGGTATCTGTTGTCCCCAATAGGTGTCGACACGCTTGAAGAGCACGGTAGATCCCGGGGAAACGGCCTCGATGCGATAGGGACCTGACCCCATCGGCGGTTCTATGGCGGTGGATTCGATCGAGCGTTGCCTGCCCTTTTCATCCTTGGCTTCCCACCAGTGTTTCGGCAGGATCATCAGCTGGCCGACAATCTGCGGCAGCTCGCGATTGTTGGTCTGGTCAAAGCTGAACGTCACTTCTCTTTCGCCGGTCTTTTTTGCCTCTGTGACGTGCTGGTAATAAAACTGGCGCTTTGGATCGAGCGCCACAGCCTGCTGGAAACTCCAGATGACATCTTCCACGGTGACGGGCTGTCCATCATGCCATCGCGCTTCCGGCCGCAGGCGGTAGCTGACCGAGGAATAATCCTCCGGATAGCTGATGCTTTCGGCAAGCAGCCCGTATTCGGTTGATATCTCGTCCTGTGCAGGCGTCATCAATGTTTCGAAGACAAACCCCAGGCCCTCGGCCAATTCACCCTTTGCCAGGATCGGGTTGAGCGTATCGAAGGAACCACCTGCCGACAGATTGATTCGCCCACCCTTGGGCGCATCTGGATTGACGTAGTCGAAGCGGGTAAATCCGGATTTGTATTTCGGGCTGCCGATCAGTGATGCGCCGATTTTCCAATGCATGGCGTCGTCAGCCGATGCCTGGGACAGCAACACCTCGGGCGCAAGAAAGAAGGCCATCGCGGCCAGCAAACTGATGACGGGCATTGCCCTGGATGAATCGGATTTGAACACGGAACGAATCGTCACAAATTTCCTCCTGAATGCGCGGGCCATCATTGCCGCGTGCCGGGTGGGCCAATCACCAATGGATCACCCAGAGAAACACAATAGGGGCAAATGTGACAAATAACAGGCAGGAAGACCACAGAAAGTCATAACAATAAAAAAGCCGGGACAGGCCCGGCTTTTTGAAGAGTGCAATCCGTTGGGATTATTCTGTTGTAGCGGTTGGCGCAGTTTCTGCTTCGACGCCTGTATCTGTGTCCGAATCAGTTCCTGTGTCTGCGCCCGTATCTGCGGATGTCGTATCCGTTACGGCTGCAGCTTCGGGTGCTTCGTCAGCCGGCAATGGTGCAGGGCTGGCTGACAGCGAACGCAGATAGGCAATGATATCGGCGCGATCCTGAGTCTTTTTCAACCCGGCAAAGCCCATGGCCGTTCCCTTGATGAATTTCTTCGGCGCTGCCAGAAATCCGTTCAGATGGGCATAGGTCCAGCTGTTGGCACCGCCATCGGCGTATTCCGTCATGGCCGTGGAATATCCAAAGTCAGGAACGGTTGCCACCGTGCGATTGACGATGTTCCAGAGATTCGGGCCGACCTTGTTGGCGCCGCCCTCTTCTACCGTATGACAGGCAGCACATTTCTTGAAAGCCTTGATGCCACTGTCGATGTCGGCGCTGGCCAGCAGCGGTGCAATCGGTTCAACGCCATCTGAGCTGTCAGCCGTTACCGCTGGCGCAGTGCCGTCCCCGGCTTCCAGCGCATAGCCTTCCGTTTCCGGCGCAGCCGAATGGAAGATTGCGTCAGACGCAATGGAAACAGTCATCACAACGAAAACCACGGCAAGAAGCGCACCGGCCATTGCGTTAAAGTTCGAGGAGTTCATTCTCACGGGCTCCTTGGTCCAGCCGGTTCATCCCGGAACCGGTCATAGTTCTTGATTTCGCGCGGAACCTATGTCTTTTGCTTGGCTGTTGCAACACTGTTTATAACGAGTCCAGAGAGTCTTTGATTCCGCGGGCTCACATTTGGAATCATGCATGGCCATTTGTTCAAATCTTGTTCTCATTCCTGCCCGCATGGCATCCACCCGTCTGCCGGGCAAAGTGCTTGCCGATATCGCCGGTTTGCCGATGGTGGTGCAGGTGGCAAAACGGGCGAGGGAAGCTGACCTTGGAAGGGTTGTTGTGGCAACCGACAGCCATGAGGTCCTCAATGCCGTGCAGGCCCATGGTTTCGAAGCCGTCATGACTGGCGCGGACCACCAATCGGGCTCAGACCGAATTTATGAGGCACTTCAATTGCTTGACCCACAGGGAGAGGTTGAAATTGTGGTCAATGTGCAAGGTGATCTGCCGACCATCGAGGCGAAAACCGTTCGCGCCGCACTGGAGGCCTTGCAGATGCCGCAGACGGACATTGCCACTCTGGCGGTCGAAATTACCGATGAGGAAGAAAAAACCAATCCTCATGTGGTCAAGGTTGTCGGCTCGCCGCTTGCGGAAAATCGCTTGCGGGCGCTCTATTTTACGCGTGCCACCGCACCCTATGGAGACGGACCGCTCTATCACCACATCGGATTATATGCCTATCGCCGCGACGCTTTGTCTCGGTTTGTCGGCCTTGGTCCATCGCCGTTGGAAAAAAGGGAAAAGCTGGAGCAATTGCGCGCTTTGGAAGCAGGCATGCGCATTGACGTTGCCATCGTTGACTCAATACCACTGGGTGTTGATACTCCCGCCGATCTGGAACAGGCGCGCAAAATGCTGGCGCCCTGACTTCAATTTCCACTGAAATCCGCAAGACCGTAACATTGGATCCCCACATGGCACATGACAAAAAGAAAATCGCCTTTCAGGGCGAGACCGGCGCGAATTCCGATATGGCTTGCCGTGACATGTTTGCCGAGATGGAGCCACTTCCCTGCCGCACCTTCGAGGACGCATTCAATGCCGTTCAAAGCGGTGAAGCGGATCTGGCGATGATTCCCATTGAAAACACCATTGCCGGACGCGTCGCCGACATTCATCACCTGTTGCCCGAATCACGCCTGCATATTGTTGGCGAATATTTCATGCCGATCCATTTCCAGCTGATGGTCGTGCCCGGCGCTACCGAGGCTGATATCAAGACCGTTCACAGCCATATCCATGCGCTTGGCCAGTGCCGCAATATCGTGCGGGAACGCGGTTGGCAGCCTGTCGTTGCCGGTGATACGGCAGGCGCTGCGCGGTTCGTCGCCGAGACAGCAGACCCCAGCATGGCGGCCTTTGCGCCGCGTCTCGCCGCCGAACTCTACGGACTGGACATTATTGAAGAAAATGTCGAGGATTCAGAAACCAATGTGACCCGCTTTGTCGTCTTGTCTCCCCGGGAGCAATTGGCCGTGCGCGACAATCCCGATGATCTGATCGTCACGACCTTCGTCTTCAATGTGCGCAACATGCCCGCCGCTCTCTACAAGGCAATGGGTGGCTTTGCGACCAATGGCGTCAACATGACGAAGCTGGAAAGCTATCAGCTCGGGGGCAAATTCACGGCGACCCAGTTTTATGCCGATATCGAAGGCCATCCCGATGATCCCAATGTCGCCCTGGCGCTGGAGGAATTGCGGTTCTTTTCCACGCAAGTCAGCATATTGGGCGCCTATAAGGCCCATCCCTTCCGCTCCCGGCTGGAGCGATAGGGGTTCCGGGCTTTATAGCCGTGTGCGTGACCGCAGGGCGGCTGTCAGCGTGCCTTCATCCAGATAGTCCAGTTCACCGCCGACGGGTACGCCGTGGGCAAGCCGGGTAATCGAAATGTCCAGACCGTCGAGCTGGTCGGTGATGTAATGGGCGGTTGTCTGGCCTTCCACGGTCGCATTGACCGCAATGATAATTTCCTTGATGCCGCCGGCTGTTGCCCTGTCGACCAATGGCCTGATGTTCAGGTCATCCGGTCCAACGCCGTCAAGCGGTGACAATGTGCCGCCAAGGACATGGTAGCAGCAATTCATCGCCGCAGCCCGTTCCAGCGCCCACAGATCCGCCACATCCTCAACCACAATGATCACCGCGGTGTCGCGGCGTGGATCGGTGCAGATCGTGCAGGGATTGAGCGTATCCACATTGCCGCATTGGCTGCATATCTGCACCTTGTCGAAAGCAACAGACATGGCTTCGGCCAGAGGACCCAGCAATTGCTGCTTCTTTTTGATCAGTTGCAGGGCTGCTCTGCGCGCAGAACGCGGTCCAAGTCCCGGCACACGCGCCAGGAGTTGAATCAGCTTCTCTATTTCGGGGCCAGCTACACTTTTTGACATGCATCTATCTAGTGTGTTTCACCGCCATTTGAAACCATTTGATCCGGGAAAAACGGTCAAATTCATCAGGTCAATGCCAGAGGCAGGAGCGCCCCTTGCTTCGCTCTTGAGTTCGGGTAGAGACCGACCTCCCTGTCGCCGCTTTGCGGTCTGTCTCTTGATGTCATCAGGCCGCAGAATCAGGCCGTGATCTCATCAATGGTTGCATTTATGTGTTTCGACTTTATGTGTGGAGGGCGAACCAGCGGGCTGCGGCCTGTGCAGATGGAAAAATGATATGGCAAAACAGATGAATGTCGCGGTCCAGATGGACCATGTCTCAACAATTCAGATTGAAGGTGATTCGAGCTTCGCCATGTGTCTGGAGGCACAAAGGCGCGGGCATCAGCTTTTTCATTACACGCCGTCGCAACTGTCATTGCGCAATGGTCAGGTGATCGCCCGGGTCGAACCGATGACCCTGCGTGATGTGGCCGGTGACCACTACACGCTAGGACCTCAGGAGCGGATAAATCTGGAACAGATGGATGTCGTTCTGCTGCGTCAGGACCCGCCATTCGACATGGCCTATATCACCTCGACCCATTTGCTTGAGCGTATTCATCCCAAAACCCTGGTGGTGAATGACCCGGCCTGGGTGCGCAATTCACCGGAAAAAATATTTGTCACCGAATTTGCCGATCTGATGCCGGACACGCTGATCACCTCTGATCCGGAGGAAATCAAGGCGTTTCGCGCCGATATGGGCGACATCATCCTCAAGCCACTCTATGGCGCCGGTGGTGCCGGTGTCTTTCATCTTCGCAGTGACGACAAGAACCTGTCTTCCCTTCTGGAGATGTTCGGGCAGATGTTCCGTGAGCCGTTGATCGCCCAACGCTATCTGCCGGCCGTGCGCAGTGGAGACAAGCGCATCATACTGGTTGACGGCGAACCTGTCGGTGCGATCAATCGTGTTCCGGCAGAAACCGATGCGCGGTCAAACATGCATGCGGGTGGGCGCGCCGAAGCCGTCGGCCTGACCGACCGCGAGCGTGACATCTGCGCGCGCATTGGTCCCTCGCTTAAAGAACGCGGGTTCCTGCTGGTCGGCATCGATGTGATTGGCGATTACATGACTGAAATCAATGTGACCTCACCGACGGGCATTCGCGAGGTCAAGAAATTTGGCGGAGCAGACATTGCCGCGCTTCTGTGGGATGCGATCGAGGATAAACGGTCGGGGACTTGAGCCCCCGCCGCGCTGAACCTCAATCGGTGCTTTCGAGCCAGTCACGAATCAGATGGTGGGCAATGGCGCCCGGCGGCGGCGTCGAATGCCCATTGCCCCTGACGTTGCGGTTCAGCATGGCCTCGGCCTCCGGCCGGGTGAACCAGCGGCAATCTTCCAGTTCGTTGGTGTCTATCTTGATGTCCGTGCTGGTGGCTTCGCAATAACAGCCGATCATCAATGTATGCGGCATCGGCCAGGGCTGACTGGCATGATAGCGCACCCGTCCGACGCGGATGGCTGATTCTTCCAGGGTTTCGCGACGCACCGCATCTTCCATGGTTTCACCCGGCTCCAGAAATCCTGCAAGGCAGGAATACATGCCCTGTGGGAAATGCGGGCTGCGCCCCAGGAGGCAGCGGTCATTTTCCAGATCGATGGAGAGCATGATGACGACCGGATCGGTGCGCGGAAACAGCTGCTGCTTGCAGGACGGGCATTCTCTGCGGTAACCGCCGGCCCGGGCAATGGTTTTTTCGCCGCATCGGCCGCAATGGCGGTGCGAGCTGGCCCAGGCAAGCAGGCTGGCGCCCTGTGCAAGCTCGCCCAGCAGACTGTCTTTCAACAGACCCTGCATGTAGATGGATCGATGGTCGACGGCCTTGATGTTCTCTGGCAAGGTCTCCAGATCAAGATGGATCGGGACGGCAATGCGCGGGGATTCGTCATCGGAAAAGCCCAGCAGGATGGCGTTTTCCAGATCGGGCTTGAGATGATCAAGCTCTTCAGCGCTGTGCAAAGGGGCAAAATCTTCGCCCTGTTTCTTCAGCAAGGCCCGTCCGCCCTGCATGGCAAAAGCCCGCATTTTGGGCGATGCCAGCGCCTCTGTAAGGCTGTCATCATGGCGCTGTTCCGACCTGCGGTCCAGGCGGTTTCCGGAAAAAGCCACACGGCTGCTCGGCTCATGGCCGTGGCCATTGGCATCAAAAATTGTCACGTTTGCAGGTTCCTAAAGTTCCTTGGCGATCGCTGACATCAGCGCTTTCGCGCCCTTGGTATCATATGGCTCGGCTTTGCCAAACCCCCAGACAGGGCCTGGCCAGGCCGCATCACCCTCATTCCTGGCAATCACATGGACATGCAATTGCCGCACAATGTTTCCAAGGGCGCCAATATTGATTTTTGTGCATTGGGTTACCTGCTGCAAGGCGCGTGCTGTCTCATTCATTTCGAAGGTCAGCAGGGTCTGATCCAGCGGTGTAAGCTGATGCATCTCTGAAATGTCGTTGCGCTGCGGCACCAACAGGAACCATGGCCAACGCCGGTCATTGAGCAGGCGTAATTGGCAAAGGCCCAATTTGGACACAAGATGACTGTCGGCTTCCAGTCTTTCATGCAGCGTGAAAACACCCATTGTCCGATCCTGACCTATCGAAAAAATGAGTTTAACAGTATTATCAGGACATATACAATCATGACATGCAGAAGCAGCACGCCGCACGCGAAATCCTGTGGCCGCTCAACCGTCCCGCGTCAGCCCTTCAGCGCTATGCGCTGCTGGTGGAGCTCTGCGTTCTCGTCATGGTTTGCGAGCGTCACAACTCTTCCCGTTTTTGCCGATTCCTGGGCGGCCATTCCCATCTGCACTGCAGACAGGCCGTCATGCATGGTGACTTCCGGGGCGCATTTTCCAAGAACCACCTGCTGAAAGCGCTTGTGCTGATAGAAGGTCGCGCCATTGTGGTCACCTGCCTCAAGCAAAACCGGGTCGACATCAATATTGATCACGCGCGCGCCCAGCGGCTGACGGGGGCTGACAATCAGTTTCGGCTGTGGTGCTTCGCCCAGATGGGCGGGCCAGAAGCGCCGTGGTCCCGGCACCAGACATTCGATCTTGCCATTGAGGCCAACGGCAGAGATTTCTTCCTGATACTGCGATCCCTCCGCGAACATGCATAGTTCCAGCATGGCTCTGGCGCCGGATTGGAAATCCACCATCACATAGCCATGGTCCCAGACATCGGATCGTTGGTCATCATAGATCTCGTCAAGATGGTTTGCTGCCTGACCGGCAGAAGCGACGACCCGGATCGGTTCAGATTTGAGAATCAGCCGCATGAGGTCGAAAAAGTGACAGCATTTTTCCACCAGAGTGCCGCCGGATTTGGCGTTGAAGCGATTCCAGTTGCCGACCTTGCTGAGAAAGGGAAAGCGATGCTCGCGAATGGTCAGCATCTTGATGCCGCCGGTGGCTTGTTCCACCTGTTCAAGCAATGCAGCAATGGGCGGCATGTAACGATATTCCATCGCGACCCAGATGGGCGCGCCATAGTTTGCCGACAGCGCGTCAATCAGGGCTTCATCGGCGGGATCGGTGATCAAAGGCTTTTCACACAATATCGGCTTCGTACAAATTGAAGCGATGCGCCTGAGTTGATCCGCATGCTGATAATTGGGGCTGGCGATGACAAGGCAGTCGATGTCGTGTCGGCTCGCCAGGGTTTCGATGCTGTCCTCAAAGGCGACATCCGGCACGAGGGCCTGTGCCGCTGCCCGCATGCCCGCATCGGGCTCAACGATGGCTGTCACGACAGCATTTTCAAGCAACTTGATATTGCGGATGTGCTCCTGGCCCATCATGCCGCAACCGATCATGCCATAACGTAGTGGTGTCATTTTAACCGGATCCTTCAATTCCACCGGGCGACAAAGCGCGTTGTTTGCGGGTCAAACCAGGTGCGCGAAAACTCTGCGCTTACATTCTTCTGGTCATAGCTCATGCGTTCGATATAGCCCCAGATGGCCTGGGGGCCGGAAGACCGGCTTGCGAAATTGTCGGGTTGCCATGCGGGCACCGGCGCCACGCTGACCGAGTCAGTGGCCTGGAATATCCACAGGTTGAGTTTCTTGCGGTAAAAGACATAGAGAGAATCGCGCAGGTCTTCCGTCCTGACGGTTTCAGCCCGTGATCCGTCCAGCCAGATTTCCTCCAGCGCCGCATCAATGCCATTGAGTCGCCGCAGACGTTTGATGCGAAAACCTTCGCGGGATGTTCCAAAGTCCGGCAGGTCATCGGGTTTGACCATCCGGTCCACGGAGAGGATTTCAGCTGTCGGCAGACCGCCGCCCTCGATCAGTTCCAGGTGGAAGAAACCATAGATCGTGCGCGCTTCCTTGGTGTTGCGGGCATAATTTCCCGAGCCCTGTACCCTTTCCAGAAGGCCTTTTTCCGTCAGGTCGGCCAGAGCCTTGCGCAGGGTGCCCACCGCGATGCCCATTTGTGCCGCCATTTGACGTTCCGGCGCCAGCCGTTCTCCGTCCGGGATGATGCCTGCCTGAATTTCGCGCGCCAGCAATTCGCTGACCTGCACATGCAGCGGCAACCTGCCGCCATGGGTGCTGTAGGCGGGCGAACGATCGGGGCTTTTGTCTTTTTCCGGGGTCATGACTTTAAATTGATACACGATTGATGCATATATTTTTCTATGTTACACAGGATGCAACGGAACGCAATTCGCAATGATGAAAGCAGCAACACGCATGTCAGTTGTTCCCATCCGATCTGCCGATACGACAGCCGCCGAAGTGGCATGGTTTGCACCATTGTGTTCGGACGATTATCGCTATCTCGGGGTGCCCGATGGAGACCTGCGGTCTTCCTGGCAGAACACGTCGAATATCGTCCAGACCGCTGACAGGCTGGGTTACCGCAACATTCTGTGCCCGTCTTCCTATCAGGTGGGCCAGGATACCCTGAGCTTTGTGGCTGGAAATGCTCCGCTGACGCAAAACATCAACATGCTGGCGGCGGTGCGCTGCGGTGAAATGCAGCCGATCATGCTGGCCCGCACGATTGCCACCCTCGACCACATGATGAAGGGTCGGCTGACGATCAATATCATTTCCTCGGATTTTCCCGGCCAGAAGGAAGACAGCGCCTATCGCTATCAGCGTTCACGCGAGGTGGTTGAAATCCTCAAGCAGGCCTGGACCCAGGATGAAATCAACTACCAGGGGCAAGTCTATCAGTTCGAGGGGCTGACCACGGACCCGGTGCGGCCCTATCAGCAGAACGGCGGGCCTCTTTTGTATTTCGGCGGCTATTCGCCACCGGCGCTTGATCTGTGCGGCGAACATTGTGACGTCTATCTGATGTGGCCGGAAAAGAAGGAAGAACTCGCCGAGCGCATGAAAGCCGTTCATGAACGCGCGGACCATTATGGCCGGGTCCTGGACTACGGCTTGCGGGTCCACATGATTGTGCGCGATACGGAAGCCGAGGCACGCGAATATGCCCGCGAGCTGGTTTCCCGGCTGGACGATGAGCAGGGACGCATCATTCGCGAGCGGGCACTCGACGCCACGTCGCTCGGCGTTTCCCATCAGGCGAAAAACCGTGAGCTGGCAAATCTTGAAGGCTATATCGAACCCAACCTGTGGACCGGGATCGGCCGGGCCCGCTCCGGCTGTGGAGCAGCGCTTGTCGGCTCCACGGATCAGGTTCTTTCGCAAATTGAAGACTACAAGAAGATGGGCATAAGGGCCTTTATTTTCTCCGGCTACCCGCATCTTGATGAGTGTGAAAGCTTCGGCAAACGGGTGTTGCCACAATTGGAAACCTGTTCGCTGCCACAAATTCAGGGCCGCATCCCGGACACCACACCGCCCACACCGCTGGGCAATGGAACGAGACGCTGATGGACCGTGTAAAACTCAACGACAATCTGGACGTGAGCCGCATTGTTTATGGCATGTGGCGGCTGGGCGATGATGCCGATACATCACCCGCGCAGGTCCAGGCAAAAATTGAAGCCTGTCTTGAACAGGGCATAACGACGATGGACCAGGCCGATATCTATGGTGGTTATCAGGCAGAGGCCCTTTTGGGAGATTGTTTTGCCGAGGCGCCGGCATTGCGCGACAAGCTCGAGATCATCACCAAATGCGATATTGTTGCGCCCGCTGGCCGCTACAGCGATGCGCGCGTCAAATATTACGACACCTCTGCAGCCCACATCGAGGCATCGATCGATCATTCGCTGGCCTTGATGAAGATCGAACATATCGATTTGCTGCTCATTCATCGGCCCGATCCATTCATGGATCACCACGAAACCGGGGCCGCGCTCGACCGGGCCGTGGCCTCAGGCAAGGTCGGTGCAATTGGTGTTTCGAATTTCAAGCCCCATGACTGGAGCTTGCTGCAATCGGCAACAAAGACGCCCCTTGTGACCAATCAGATCGAGATAAGCGTCATGGCCCATGAGGCCTTTACCAATGGCGATCTGGCCTTTCATCAGCAAATGGGTGTCCCTCCCATGGCATGGTCGCCCTTGAGCGGAGGCGCCCTGTTCGAACAGGGCAATCCGCACACGCAGGCAATACGCGACGGTATGGGCCGTATTGCCGCGCAACGCGGGATTGGCGTCGACAGCCTCGCCATTGCCTGGCTGCTGGCCCACCCGGCAGGCATCATTCCGGTCATGGGCACCAATAGTCTTGATCGTATCAAACGCTTCCATGAGGCGACATCAACAACGCTGGATCGCCAGACATGGTTCGAGATCTACACTTTGGCTCTCGGCCGGGAGGTGGCCTGATGGAAGGTTGTGCTGTTTCAATGACAACGATGGAGGAACGCGTTGACGATGCGATGCGCAGCGAACCCCCAGTCAGCGTGACACCTCGCGTGACGCCGTTCAACCAGCGTGCCTATCGTGATGCCCTGGGAAATTTCGGCACCGGTGTCACCATCATCACCGCGACGGGGTCGGAAGGTCCGGTCGGCATGACGGTCAATTCCTTTGCCTCGGTCTCGCTTGATCCGGCTCTGGTCCTGTGGTCGCTTGCCAAGTCATCGGGTCGCTTTGCGCCATTTGCCGAAGCGCAAAACTATGCCATTCATGTCCTGTGTGCCGATCAGCAGGATCTGGCATCGGCCTTTGCGCGCAATGGCAATGCCTTTCATGCCTGCGATTGGGTGTTGAATGGCCATGGTGTTCCCCAGATCGAGGGCGCCATTGCCCGGTTTGATTGCACGAGAAACGCGGCTCACGATGCCGGCGATCATCTGATAATTGTCGGACAGGTGGAGAATTTTGTCCATCGGCAGTCAGAGCCGCTGATTTTTGCAAAAGGATCATTTGGAGGCTTTCGCCGCAACGACTGATATGCTTGCATGAAAAGGGATGATGGCAGGGAGAGCCACGCATGCCCGGGAGGAGATGAATTTGGAAGGATTGCGGACAGTTCTCGCTGTTCACGGAGGCATCAATGCCTTTGTGTTGCGCGTATGCCGGGGCATTGGCGGCGCCGCCATGGGGCTGATGGTCGCCGCTGTGCTGTTGCAGATCTTCTTCCGCTATGTCCTCAACAACGCCTTGCCTTGGCCTGAAGAGGCCGCCCGCGCCCTGATGATCTGGATGATGGCCCTGGTCGCGCCCTCCGCCTACCGTTATGCGGGCTTTGTCTCGATCGACATGCTGCCGGATATGCTGCCACGCCGACCGAGGCTTGTGCTCGCCCTTGCCATCCTCACCCTGTCGCTGGCGGCGATGATCGTCATGTTTGGGCAGGCCTGGGCGCATTTTTCCGCGCCCCTGCTGTTTGATTCATCCGGCCTCAACCGCCTGCTGCAGGACAGTGGCATCAATGAGCTGCTTGGCACCCAACTGCAATTTCGCACCGCCTATATCTATCTTGCCATGTCGGTCCTGATGGTTCTTTTGCTCAGCGTCTGTATTGAGCTCATCATGCGCACGCTGGGTCGGTTGATCTGGACGGACGACGATTTTCAGGCGCCCGTTGCGCCCATCTCGATGGCGGTGGACTGAACATGCTTGTATGGTTTCTGCCACTCTTTCTCGTCATGCTGCTGATCGGGGTCCCGGTCTTTTTCGCATGCTCGCAGCGCCCGGCATCCTGCTCTATCTCAATGGCCAGGAACGCGACATCGCCCTGATGTATCGCAATATCTTCAATGGCATTGACAATGGCGTGCTGCTGGCCATCCCGTTTTTCATGCTGGCCGGCGAATTGATGAACCGCGGCGGCATCACCGAGCGTCTTGTCAACTTCAGTCAGGCTTTGATCGGTTCGGTGCGCGGCGGTCTGGCGCAGGTCAATATTCTGTCTTCCATGCTGTTTGCAGGCATGTCCGGTTCTGCCGTGGCCGATACGTCAGCGCTGGGTTCCATGCTGATACCGGCGATGGAAAAGGAAGGCTATACCCGCCGTTTCGCCGCCGCCATTACGGCTGCTTCATCGGTGATTGGCCCGATCATTCCGCCATCGGGCATCATGATCATCTATGCCTATGTCATGGAGGTTTCCGTCGCCGCCCTGTTTGCCGGTGGGATCATTCCGGGCATTCTGGTCGGCGCCGGCCTGATGATCGTTACCCGTCTGATGGCAAATCATTACGATTATCCGCCAGCCAAAAGGGTCACCCAGGAAGGTGTTTCGATTTCCGCCGGGGAAAACATCGCAGCCCGGCTTATCGCCAGAATAATGCTCGCCGGTATTTTCTATCCGATGCTGCTCAAGCTCGCGGGTTTTGAAGGTGACCGGACCTGGGTGCAGTTCTCCATGTATTTCGCCGGTGCTCTGGTCATGGCGGAGATTGTCTTCCAGATTCAGCGGCGCCTTGTTTCTGAAAACTTCCGCATCACCGCAAAACGCGCCGTGCTGCCGCTGCTCACACCGGTCATCATTCTGGGTGGCATCCTGGGCGGCGTGGCCACGCCAACGGAAGCTTCGGCGCTGGCTGTGGCCTATGCGGCCTTTCTCGGGCTTTTCATCCTGCGGACGCTGAAATGGTCTGAAATGCACGGCATTCTGATCAAAGCATCCATCACGTCTGCTGTCGTTCTGCTGCTGGTCGGTGCCGCCATGGCCTTCAAGACGGTTGTCAGCCTCTCCTATGCGGCGGAAAATCTCGCCCAGTGGATTCTGACGCTGACCAGCGATCCGCTGCTCCTGCTGTTGCTGATCAACCTGCTGCTGTTCATTGTCGGCATGTTTCTGGATGCCGGCCCGGCCATCATCATTCTGGGGCCGATCCTCGCGCCGATCTTTATCAATATGGGCATTCACCCCGTGCACTTTGCCATGATCATGTCGGTCAACCTGACCGTCGGATTGGCGACCCCGCCCATGGGCCTTGTGCTTTTTGTCGCCTCATCCGTTTCGGGTGTGAAGGTGGAAACGATCTCCAGGGCCATATTGCCGTTTCTGGCCGTTGAGGTCGTGGTGATTTTCCTGATCACCTATTTCCCGATCATCTCGCTGGGCATTCCGACCTGGCTTGGCCTCGTCAAAGGTGCGGACCTGATGGGGCCGGTACTGCGCATGTTCAACTAGGGAGGTTTGATCTCGTTACGACCGGAAGCCTTCCGGTGAAACTTTACCATTCAAGGGCCAGATCAATTGGCCCGCAACTTGGAGGAGATACTCTATGAAATCCTGTTTGAAAACACTTGGCATAGCCGCCGTGACGGCGGCGCTGATGACGGCCGGTTCGCTTGCCGCCATGGCCGCCGACTACAATATCAGGGCCACGGCCAACTCGAACGAGAACGATGAAGACTATGATGGTCTGGTGGTTTTCAAGAACTACGTGGAAGCCGCATCCAACGGCAAGATCGGCGTCGAACTCTTCATTGGGACGCAGCTTTGCTCAAAGGGCGCCGAATGCCTGCAGGGCGTGGCCGACGGTTCGATCGACATCTATATTTCGACATCCGGTGGCGCAGCCGGTGCCTTCCCCTATGTGCAGGTTCTTGATCTGCCCTACCTGATGGCCAATGACCGCATTGCGGAAAATGTCCTGTCCGGTGACTTTACCCGCACCGTGCGCGATATGGCGCTGAAAGATTCCGGTGACAAGATCCGGCTGATGACCATCGGCAATACGGGTGGCTGGCGCAATTTTGCCAACACCAAGCGCCGGCTGCAGAATCCGGGCGATATGGAAGGTCTGAAGATCCGCACCGTGGTCGCCGACCTGCCACAGGAACTGGTCAAATCGCTCGGCGCATCGCCCACCCCGATCCCATGGCCGGAGCTCTTTACCTCTTTCCAGACCGGCGTGGTTGAAGGCTCCAAGAACGGCATCACCGACATCATGGGCATGAAATTTCCCGATGCCGGCCTGCAATATCTGACGCTTGACGGCCATGCCTACATGGGCGCCCTGTGGTGGATGAACAATGATACCTTCAAGTCCATGCCGGAAGATCTGCGCCAGGTGATCGTCGACGGATTCTCTGCCCTGCAGCAGGCAACCTTTGCCTCGCCGAAGCGCAAGTCGATCCAGGCCTATGAAGATTTTGTCGCCGGCGGCGGTGATCTCTATGTGCCGACCCCTGAGGAAAAAGCCGCCTTCAAGGAAGCCGCTTCCCCCGTCTATGAATGGTTCAAGACCAACGTCAAGGGCGGTCCCGAAGTCTTTGATGCATTGACCACCGCCGTGGCTGAAGCAGAAGCGGAAATTCAGGCCGACAACATGAAAGACCTGAACTAGGCTTTGCAAGACCTGTCATAAGGATATCGCCCTGCTTGAAAAGGCGGGGCGGTATTCACTCCTAACGGAACGGGTAGAGCCAGGCCTTGTAATCGTCAATCAGCAGGTGGGCATCGGCGATCTGCTTCGGCGTCATCTTCTTGACGACCTCCTCCTGGCTGATGGCCGCATCCGGGTCGCCGCCAATGGCCGAAAGCACATACCACATATAGGCGCGCACAAGATCCGGTGATTGCATGCCGCGCCCGACCTCGTAATACCAGCCGATACCGCTTTGCGCCCCGGGATGGCCTTTCATGGAAGCACGCAGATACCATTCGAACGCGCGGCGATCATCGCGTTCCACCCCCAGGCCCATGGCATACATTACACCGATCAATTCCTCTGCATCCGCATTGCCCGACCGGGCCGCCGGCAGCAGATCCTGCATCGCCTGCTGGAATTTTCCTGCTTCCATCAGATCGCGTGCTGCTTCAATATCGGCCCTGGCCGGGCCTGCCAGAAAAACCGCAAGCGAAAAACAAAGAATGACGAGATGATGACGCATTTGAAATCTCTGATTGTTCTGTTCTGGGTGATCGCCGCATCGCCCGTGAGCCTGTTGGCCAATGACCTGCCGCGCGCACTTCAGCCCGATGATTTCATCGCCTTTGATGCAAAGCAAGCGCAACTGGGACAATTGTTGTTCTATGACAAGATCCTGTCGGGCAATCGCAACATTTCCTGCGGCACCTGCCATCACCATGATCATGGCAGTTCGGATGGCCTGTCGCTGGGCATCGGTGAGGGCGGCATTGGCGTTGGACCCGACAGAACAGCCGGCACTGGTGCTGACCGTATTGCCAAACGCATTCCCCGCAACGCAACAGCTCTGTGGAATCTCGGGGCAAAGGAAATCACCGCGCTTTTTCACGACGGGCGCCTCGAACGGTCCGACGCCTATGAAAATGGCTTCAATTCTCCGGCCGAGGAATGGTTGCCCAAAGGTCTGCCGAACCTGCTCGCCGCACAGGCCCTGTTCCCGATGACCAGCCAGTTTGAAATGGCCGGAGACCCGAAGGAAAACGAGGTGGCCGGGGCGGCCTATGACCGGATCGACAAGGTCTGGCCGATCCTGGCCAAACGCGTCAGAAGCCTGCCCGCCTATGCGGAGCGGTTCGCCGACGCCTTCGACCGTGTGGAAACCGCAACGGACATCACCATCATTGAGATTGCCGAGGCCCTTGCCGCCTTCATGGGCACCGAGTGGCAAAGCAGCGATTCGCCGTTTGATGCCTATCTGGCCGGTGACGCCTCGGCCCTTGCGCCGGACCAGAAAAATGGTCTCGACCTGTTCTATGGCAAGGCGGCCTGTTCGACCTGCCATTCCGGCCCGCTGCTCAGCGATCAGAAATTTCATGCCCTGGCATTGCCGCCGATTGGTCCCGGCCGCACCAGATTGTTTGACCCCTATGCCCGCGATGTGGGGCGCATGGGTGAAACGGATGATCTTGACGATGCCTATCGCTTTCGCACGCCGTCGCTGCGCAACGTCACCCTGACCGCCCCCTATGGCCACAATGGCGCCTATCCGGATCTGCGCGGCATCATCGCGCATCATCTGGATGCTCCGGGTGGCCTGGACCGCTGGCAAAGGGAAATGGCCCATCTGCCGGAAGCGCCCTGGCTGAAGCCGGTGGATTTTGTTGTTCTGGATGACAAACGCGAAATGGCGCGCCTTCGATCCCGCGTGGATATTCAGCCGGTTTCGTTGCAGGACGACGAGGTGGACGATCTCATCGCCTTTCTTCATGCGCTCGAGGGCAGGGGCGCTGCCCGGCCTCCGCTTGGACGTCCTGAAAGCGTTCCAAGCGGTCTGCCGGTGGATTGAAACCTGGCGGTCTCGACTCTTGCCGCGCGCCTCGGATTGCCGTGCGCCAAGCGCCCATTGAACCCCCGTTCAAATATATTTTCATGCGTTCAGTCGGCGATCTTGATTTGGGCTGAACCGATCATCAACTGATGTCAGTTGCGCTCCGTGTCGTGAGCGCCCTGGACACATGATCATGTCGGATCCGATTGATTCTCACACTGTTGAAGCGCCCGTCGGGGCAGATATCGCTTCTCAAAAATTGGCCCTTCTCCCGGCTGTCCTGGCGGCCCTGGGTGCGATCGTCCTGATCGGCTCGGAAATATGGCTTGTGGCGTTTGCTGCCCTGTGGGCATTGCATGGTTGGTTGGCAGCCAACCTGGCGATGGATATCATCCTGTGTATCGCCATCCTGCCTGCCGCGATCTGGGCGACATGGAAAACCATCGTCATGTCCATTGAAGCGGAACGGGATCCCGAAAATCAGGTTTGATTGCGTGGCATGCGTGGGCGCTTGAAGCCCATGCGGCCTCTTCCCTCCCTGCGTCATGAGAATGGGCCCGTTTGTTATCGTGCCCACTGGAATGCCGGGGCAGGGCTGCGCCCATTTGCATTCAACGCGGACATGCTGACTGACATGGTCCGTCTTTGTCTTGGCGATCATTTCACGGCATTACGCACCGCTCATGCTGGACAAATTGGCATTTTCTTGCCAATAAACCTTCATGAAGACGCTTGTTCAGAAGACGATTGCGCCATGCCATGGACGCATTATTTTCCCGGCCTGACACGTCGGGCCGGGTGATCGCCATCTGAAAATCAACCGCACCTTCGTGCCGGGAAAGAGTGAACTTCATGTCTGCTGCAATACCAATGCTTCATCTCATATGCGGAAAAATAGCGTCCGGAAAATCAACCCTGACAGCGCAGCTTGGCGCGTCGGCCGGGACAATTGTCATTTCGGAAGACGACTGGCTTGCCGCGCTTTATGCCGATGAACTGTCTTCCCTGTCGGACTATGTGCGTTGCTCCGCCAGGCTGCGGGATATCATCGGGCCACATGTTGTCGCCCTGTTGAAGGCCGGCGTTTCGGTCGTGCTGGATTTCCAGGCAAATACGCGCGCCAGCCGGATGTGGATGCGCGGCCTCATCGATGCGGCAAATGTCCCGCACACATTGCACTATCTGGAAGTGCCGGACGCGGTTTGCAAAGCCCGGCTTCATCTCAGAAACGCCCGTGGCGACCACGCCTTTGCCGTGACGGACGAGCAGTTCGACCAGATTTCAAGGCATTTTGTGGCGCCCGGCCCGCAAGAAGGCTTCGATATCATTGTGCACCGATCCGACGCCGTGCAATGATACCACGGGAGAAAGCCATATCATGTTAAAGACAATTCTGATTACGGGCGCAACGGACGGGATCGGGCTGGAGACAGCAAAACGTCTGGCCGCAGAGGGTCACCGCATTCTTCTGCATGGTCGCAGCCAGGAAAAACTGGACCTTGCGGCAAAAGCAGTGGGTGGAGAGACGCAGTCCTACATTGCCGACCTTTCAGACCTGACAAATGTCGAAACCCTGGCGGCCGAAATCAGCAAAAATCACCAGCATCTGGATGTCCTGATCAACAATGCCGGTGTCTTCAAGGCGCCGAACGCCGTCACCAAAGATGGCCTTGATCTTCGTTTTGTCGTCAATACGCTTGCGCCCTATGCGCTGACCCAAAGACTGTTGCCATTGATGGATGGCAAGGGACGCATCATCAACCTGTCTTCTGCGGCGCAGGCGCCGGTGAACATTTCTGCCCTGCGCGGGCAGCAACGCCTTTCCGATATGGACGCCTACGCCCAGAGCAAACTGGCGATCACCATGTGGTCCATCGATCAGGCAAGAAGGCTGCCGGATGGCCCCCTGGTTCTGGCCATCAACCCGGGCAGCCTGCTGGCAAGCAAGATGGTCAAACAGGGTTTCGGAGTGGAAGGCAACGATCTGGCCATTGGCGCTGAGATCCTGCGCCGCGCCGCACTGGATGACCAATTTGCCGCTGCATCCGGACAATATTTCGACAATGATGCGGGCCGTTTCGCCCAACCGCATGCAGACGCCCTTGATCCCGCCAAGGTGAAAGACGTCGTGGAAACCATTGAGCAGATTGTTGCGTCCCTGACAAAAGCTTGAGGGGACAAACCTGCGCTGCGGGCCAGCGAGTTGTCACGGTGTTGTCCCGGAGCGGTTGCGCACAAGGTATATGGCAAGGATCATCAAGCCTCCGGCCACCGCAAAGGTTAGTTGCATGCCACCTGCAATGGACGCCGGCGCAGCACGGCCCATTGCTGCAGTCCCTGAACCAAAGGCAAAGATAGCCCCCATGCCGGATGCGCCGGCAACCAGGCCCAGATTGCGTGACAGGCCAAGCAGCCCCGAGAAGACGCCCCGTTGCTCTTTGGTGACATCCGCCATGACGGCTGTGTTGTTTGCCGCCTGAAACAATTGATATCCCGGAGTGAGGATTGCGATCGCCACGAGGTAACCGGCAATGGCGAAGATTTCCGGCAGAAAGACAAGCCCCACGGATCCGGCGGTCAGCGCATACAGACCGAACAGGATGACGCGATCTGCACCGAACCGATCGACCAGTTGACCCGATGGAATGCCGCAAAAAATCGCAATCACCGGCCCAGCGGACATGACCAGCCCCACTGTTGTTGTGTTCAGACCCAGAGCAAGGCTGAGATAGAAGGGGCCGACAACCAGCGTCGCCATCATCACGGCAGCGACAAGCAGATTTGCGGCCAGCCTTGGCATCAGTCCTTTGATACGCAACGCCTGGAATTGTATTCTGGCAAGCGGCATGCCGGCCTCGCCCGTCGGCAGGCAAAACCAGGCCAGAACCAGCCCCAGCAAACCGAAGGGAACCAGGACGAGAAACACGGCGGACCAATCGGCCGCTGAAACCAGAAATCCACCCAGGGATGGCCCGAGTGCTGTTCCCAGCGCAGACATGGTGCCCAGCAGCCCCATCGCCCGGCCAACCCGGTTGGCGCCTGTCGTTTCATGAACCAGCGCGATGGTGAGCGTCATCAAAAAGGCGGCGGCAACACCTTGAAGAGCCCGTGCTGCGATCAGAACCCAAAGATCGGGTGCAAGCGCGCAAAGCAGCGATGTCGCCGAAAACAGCCCCAATCCGCAAAGCAGCATCCGCTTCAACCCAAATCGGTCTCCCAGCCGACCGACAAAGACAACGGACAAGGTGAGCGTCACAAGATAGGCGGTGACGACCCATTGGACATCCTGGAATGGCGCCGACAGTTCAATGGAAAGTGTCGGCAAGGCAACATTGGTGATGCTGGTTCCCAAAGAGGCCAGCATCATTGACAGGGCAAGCGTCAGAACTGCGAGGTGTTCATTCATGCTATTTTTCGATGTTTTAGTCTGATTCATTTCACTCTCTGCCTTGCAAAATTCTATGCAGGAGATCAGGCTAGCACTTCAAGTCAACTTGAGGTCAAGCATGAAATTGATGGATATCGGCGAAGTCTGTGAGCGCACCGGATTGCGCCCCTCGGCACTGCGTTATTATGAAGATGTGGGACTAATTTCCTCCCTGTGTCGCAGCGGTCTGAGACGGCAGTTCGCACCCGAGGTTGTCACCCAGCTCGCCTTGATTCAGATGGGCAAGTCGGCCGGTTTCAGCCTTGATGAGATTTCGGAAATGTTCGGGGACAACGGACATCCGGACCTGCCGCGTGAAGCGCTGCATCGCAAGGCAGACGATTTGCAGCGGCAAATTGCCGAGCTGAAGGCAATGCGCGAGGTCATAAAACACGTCGCGGATTGCCCGGCGCCCACCCACATGGAATGCCCGACGTTCCGGCGCCTTGTCACGCTTGCGGCACGGCGGGCAGGGACATCAAGCAGACGGGTTTGCCGAAATCCAGCTGTTCCGTGAAGGATGATATCACCCAGCCTCTTCACAAGAGTTGCCATTCAGCTACAATTGAATGCGAGGACCTCCCTCGTTCAAAATTTGGCCAACAACTAGGAGGATAGGTTTCATTGGCCTCGGAAGAAAATCATAAATCGTCCCAAAAGTGCCTGGCACGGATCAAACGTGATTCTGCATTCTCCATGAGGCTCGGGGATCCGGAACGGGACGGAAAAATTGTTCAGATGGTCGCCCTGCCCGACGGTCTTTACAGTGTGGCAGAGCGCGCGATCTATCGGGCCGTACTTGCCGACAATATTGATCCGGACTTTAGCCATCCCAATACACCCCATGTAAATCAAAAATTCGCTGGCGCGGGTGCTGACAATCCCATCGTCAGTCAAACCCTGCTACAAGCTGCCCATCTCTTCTCGTCACAGCATTTTGACGAACTAACCTGTGAGCAGGCGCTAAAGAGTGTTGTCGCAGGCATGCAGGAATTACTAGGAGCCGAAGACATTCTCTTGAAGCTGCAACGAGACCTAAAGTCGACAGAGGTTGATCTTCTGAACCACCATGACGGCACAATGGCTCTCCCTTCGGTAGGTGATATCGAGGTGCGCGGTAAAGCTTTTATACAGCGGGCCGAGCATGCTTTGCAGGCGCTCTATCAGCTGGCCGTCGTTTTTTTCGATGATAATCGCAAGCCTGGCTTTTTTGATGGCGTGGCTCAGCACGTTAGAACCAATTTCTCGGATCATCCAGAGTTTGTTGTGTTCGCGGACAGCCTCGCCAAATTGGCGAAATTGATACGCGGACTAAGGCATTCGATCGAACATCGGAACCCCAACCAGCAGCTAGATTTCCTTGACTATCACTTTGATGCGGGCCGGTTACATCGTCCTGGCATGCGCGTTGTGCATCCAGACGTGCCGTTTGAACCCACGCCGCTTGATGTTTTCATGAAAATCATCATCGCAGACCTCCTGGAAGCCTTCGAAAGTTTGATCGTCTTTCTAGCCGCTGTGCATGTTACGTCATTTGGCAAATTGAAGGTCACCGTCGGACGTCATCCACGGTTCGGCGAAAATGACGTAAGAGTTAAATTCACCTATTTCATCGCAATGGGTGATCCACCTCGGTGGCATTTGCTCGGATGATTGCGGCCTTCATCATATGGTTAAATGCTGTCATCCAACAATCACGTGGCTTGATGATGGATCAATCACGGCACAGCGAAAATGTCTCACTTCCGGAACAGGATCATTTCCAATCGTATGGTCGCTGCACCGACAGCGCTTCGCCGAGCCGCGCCCAGGTTGCTGCTTCGAAGCGCTCCGGCCAATCCATCCCCAAACGCACCGCTCTTGCCCGTGCGCGCGGCAGATAGGCCTTCGCATAGGCAAGATTGGCAGAAATCATCGCATCCCTGCTCGGGATTGCCGGTGGTAGAGAGGTAAGGAGATCTTTTTGTTCGTCCGATAGGAGCCGATTGAGATGCAATACCCCACCGCGATTGGGGGCATCCGTTTCTTCAACCAACAAATCGACCAGCAAATTGCGAAGAAGAAATACGCCCAATGCGCCGTTGATGTATTCCTCGCGGCCTGCCGCAAGATGCAGGAGACCGAGTATCCTGATGAATTCCTCGACCTGATATCTGAATTTCTTCAGATCTGGCCCGGGCTTCTGCGCCGCTTCTGCCAAACCCTGATAAATGTTGTCGTGGTCGAAAAGAGGCTTCAAGCTGCATTGCGTTTGTGAGCCCAGCTGATCAGGCTTCAGAATGATGACATCTGTGCGCGTCCAGTCCTCTGTGATGGCGTTGATCAAGACCGGGACGTTCGTGCGATCCCGCCAAAGGACGATTTGACCGGTTCTGCCAACAGCCTCTCGCCAAACCTTGGAAACCGTGTCAGAGGCGCCCTCTTCTGCCACCATGAGAAAATCAATATCGCTGTATTCATCCGCCATGCCATTGCCGTAGCTGCCGCTCAAAAATAGGGCGCGGATGCCAGGCACATCTCTGGTGGCTTCAGCAATCAGCCGGATGACTTCAATGTGTTTCACGGATTCCGCCTCGACAGGTTTCCAATATCGGAACCTTAAGGGCCCCGGAAAGTCGACACAATGGGTCCGGAGTGAACAGCGGTGTTGCGGCACAAGGATGGAAATGACTTTGAAAGAACTGGCGTTTGTGCAAATTCCCGGCCTTTCGAAACAATCCGCGACCCCATTGGCAAAATCCAGAGAAGCGGAAAAATATTACCCGCCATAACGCGCAAGAAAAATGAACCGCCGCTATTGGCCGTTACGCCTGCGACCTTGCCAGCGGTCTGAGGCGCAGCGGTGTCGTTTTCTGCAAAACCGCTGCCTTGTTCACGGGAACTTTGCAATCCGGCTGGACGATCATGCGCATATTGAGATCCCGATCATGAATCACCCAAACAGGCCCGGTTTTTCCATTTGCAGCAGTTTTTCACATCAGCCGCTTGCATTTCTCCTTGCAATTGACGATATGGAGGCCGGGAGGTTGGTGGTGGACGAGCCACTCGCCAACCGGGTCAGGTCCGGAAGGAAGCAGCCCTAACGAGCAAGGCACGGGTCACCGTGCCAGCCTCCCACCTTTCACTGCCGTCCATGGTCAAGCTGCATGGGTAAAGGAACATGCCCTGTAGGCGTCGTTTCTTGTTGACCAGAGGGCACCGGGAGGGCGACACTCCACGGGGCTGACAACGGCCCGGTTCATGGAGCTTTGATGAGCGACAGCACGACATCGGATGGAGGCGGTTATCGGGTTCTTGCCCGTAAATACCGGCCGAAGGATTTCACTGACCTGATTGGTCAGGAGCCGATGGTGCGCACGCTGACCAATGCCTTTGAGACCGGACGGATCGCCCAGGCCTATATGTTGACGGGCGTACGCGGTGTCGGCAAAACCACCACGGCGCGCATTCTGGCCAGAGGGCTGAATTTCCAGACCAGTGAAGTCGACAGGCCGACCGTTGATCTTGCCGTTCTCGGTGATCATTGTCAGGCAATCATGAATGGCAGCCATGTGGATGTCATCGAGATGGATGCGGCGTCCCATACCGGTATTGACGATATCCGCGAGATCATCGAACAGGTGCGCTACCGTCCGGTATCGGCCCGCTACAAGGTCTATATCATCGATGAGGTTCACATGCTGTCGACGCAGGCCTTCAATGGCCTGTTGAAAACCCTTGAAGAGCCGCCGCCCCACGTCAAATTCATCTTTGCCACCACGGAAATCCGCAAGGTACCGGTGACGGTCCTGTCGCGCTGTCAGCGCTTTGACCTCCGGCGCATCGAGGCCAGCGCGCTGGTGGCCCATTTCCGTTCGATCGCCGAACAGGAAAAGGTCACGGTCGACGATGAATCCCTGGCGATGATCGCCCGGGCTGCCGAAGGCTCCGTGCGCGACGGCCTGTCCCTGATGGATCAGGCCATTGCCCATGGCAGCGGCCATGTCGAGGCCGAATCCGTGCGTTCCATGCTGGGTCTTGCCGACCGCAGCCGCATTGTCGAACTTTTCGAACTGGTCGCCAAAGGCGATATATCCGGGGCGCTGGCATCCTTCCGCCAGCAATATGATGCAGGCGCAAATCCATCCGTCGTGCTGACCGATCTGGCCGATTTCACCCATCTGGTGACGCGGCTGAAATTCGTCCCCGACGCCACCAATGATCCGGCGCTCAGCGAAGCCGAACGGCGCCGCGGGGCGGAATTTGCCGATGGTTTGTCCGTGCCGGTTCTCTCCCGCCTGTGGCAGATGCTGCTGAAAGGCATTACCGAGACCGAACAGTCGAGCCGGCCGGTCAGCGCCTGTGAAATGGTCCTGATCCGCCTGACCCATGCGGCCAATCTGCCGTCGCCCGGCGAAGCGGTCAAACGACTTGATGCGATGATGGCGGCAAGCGCCAATACAGCCCCGTCGAATGGCGCGCAGGCGGGCAATGGACCGCAATCGTCAAGCCATGCCCCGATGCAGGGCGGCGGTGCGTCCGGTTCCAGCCCGAACGAGCCCGGCATGTCCGGCGGCGCTCCGGTCAGAATGTCGTCAGGCTCCGGCTCCACGGCCATGCTGCGTTCCGTCGAGGCCAGTGTCGAATTCCATGAAAATCAGCCTTTGCCGGCTACACAGACCAAACCTGTTGCCGTGCCGACGGTCCGCATTGGCAGTCTTTCGGAACTGGCAGAGCTTGCCAGCGAGCACCGCGATGTCAAGCTCAAGGCTCTGATTCGCAAATATCTGCGCCCGGTGAAGATTGAACCCGGACGGCTGGAAATCGGCCTGCACAAGGATGCCCCCAAATCGCTGGTCGGCGAGTTGGACGGCAAGCTGAAAAAGTGGACCGGGACGCGCTGGATCATTGCCATCAGCCGCGAGGAAGGTGGCCAGACCCTTGAGGAAATGCAGAATGCGCACCGCGAGGAACTGGTCAGTGACGCCAGCCAGGATCCGGATGTTGCAGCCATTCTCAAGCAGTTTCCCGGCGCGCGCATCAGGGATGTGCGCATCCGCGTGGACGAAGCGGACCCATTGCCGACCGGACTGAGTGATGAAGGCGATGTTCTGCCGGAAGACATGCTGCCGGACGATGATGAATTCTAGGCTTTTCCCGATCAACTGGAACCATGTGATCGGGAAAAGCCTTAGTCAATGAAAAGCGCCCTCGATCGAGGTGCCGCACAGAAAATGGAGAAGCAACATGCGCGACCTCATGGGCATGATGGGCAAGGTCAAGGAAATGCAGGAAAAGATGGCCGGCCTGCAGGAAGAAGTCGAAAAGCTTGAAGTCGAAGGCAAATCCGGCGGCGGCATGGTCACCGTGCGGCTGAATGGCAAGGGTGTGATGCTTTCGCTGGCCATCGATCCGTCCTTGCTCACGCAGGACGAAGTGGAAATCCTCGAAGACCTGATTGTTGCCGCTCACAATGATGCCAAGGGCAAGGTGGACGCCGCCGTTCAGTCCAAGACACAGGAACTGACCGCAGGCCTGCCCATTCCTCCCGGAATGAAGCTGCCTTTTTGATCCGGCGGCGATTGCCTTCAGTGCCGATTTGAACAAAGGTGTGGCCATGTTCAATTCATCCGGTGGCCACATCAATCGGCTGCCGGGCATTCCGGTCAGGTCCTGATGCCCTTTGTTCCCAACGGTCCTGTCCGCAGTCTCTCGGATATCCGCCAGCTTGAAGAAATTCCGCTCGAGCAGGCTGTCACTGTCCGCAACACCTATGAAATTTTTGCAAGTTCGGCGCAGGCCTTCGGCGACAAGACGGCGCTGACCTTCCTGCGCAGTGGCGACCCGCAGGATGAACCCATCCGCTGGAGCTACCGCAAGCTGTTTGCCGGCATCAATCAGGCGGCCAATCTGTTCCATACGCTTGGCGTCAAGCCGGGCGACGCCGTCGCTGCGCTGCTGCCGGGCTGCCTGGACTATCATCTGGTCCTGTGGGGCGGTGAAGCCGCCGGCATCGTCCAGCCGCTCAATCCCCTGCTTGCCCTCGACAAGCTCGCCGAACTCATCCGTGCGGCGGACGCAAAGGTTCTGGTCGCCTATGGCGGCGAGGAGGATGCGCAATATTGGTCGAAGGCAATGGAACTGCGCCGGCGCATCGCCGGGCTGAAGGTTCTGCGCGTGGCGCCCCATGACGAAACGGGCCTGCCGAAACACGACGGTGATGGCGATTTTCAGGACCTGCTGGCCCGCCAGCCCGCCGACCATCTGGTCAGCGGACGAACTATAGAGCCCGATGAAATTGCCGCCTATTTTCACACGGGCGGGACAACCGGCGCGCCAAAACTGGCGATGCACAGCCATGCCAATCAGGTCTTTACCGCCTGGGCAAGTGTCCAGCTGCAGGGCGTGACCCACCGTGATGTGACGATCAATGGCTATCCGCTGTTTCATGTGGCGGGCGTTCTGCCCGCGTCGCTGGCGTCCCTTTCGGCCGGGTTGGAGGTCATCATTCCGACAACGACGCTGCTGCGCAACGCCGATGTCAGAAAGAATTACTGGCGCATTGTCGAAAAATACGGGGCGACGTCCCTTTCGGCTGTGCCCACAGTGCTGGCGGCGCTGGCCAATGTACCGCTGGATGGTGCGGATATCTCGTCGATCCGCTATTGCCGAACCGGCGCCGCGCCCCTGCCGCCGGAACTGGCCGAGCGGTTTGAAGCGCTTTTCGGGCTGCATGTCCACGAGAGCCTTGGCATGACGGAAATGGCCGGCATCAGTTCCATCCGGTCGCCGGGTGTGCGTGGTCCTGCGGGCTGCGTCGGTTTCCCGATTCCCTATTCGAAAATCCGCATCGTTGCCCTGGATGATAACGGCGGCGCCACGGACCGCGATCTGCAGCCCGGCGAACACGGCATGATCCTCTTCAAGGCCCCCAATGTGTTTCCCGGTTTTCTCGACAGCCGGGAAACCGCAAAGACCTTTACCGCCGATGGCTGGCTGCTGACCGGCGATGTCGGCTGGATCGATGCTGCGGGCCTGTTGCATCTCAGTGGCCGCGCCAAGGATCTGATCATTCGCAGCGGCCACAATATTGATCCGAAGGTCATTGAGGATGCCCTGGGCTCCCATCCTTGCGTGCATCTGTGCGCCGCTGTGGGTGTTCCCGATGCCTATGCGGGCGAATTGCCGGTTGCCTTCGCCATGCTGATGCCGGACGCTGGTGACATCGACGAGGCTGAACTGCTGGCCTGGACCTGCGCGCGTGTCGACGAACCGCCGGCGCGGCCCAGATCCGTCACCATTGTTGAATCCATGCCGATGACCAATGTCGGCAAGATTTTCAAACCCGATCTGCGCTGCCTGGCCATTGAAAAACGGGTCAACGATCAATTGGCGCCTCTGGCGCAGGAGAGCAAGACGCTTGCCGCCCTGCGCTGCACGGTCAGCGCCGCAAAGGACGGCAAGCCCAAAGCGCGCGTTCAGGTGCCGGCAGGCATGAGTTCAAATGACCGTCAGAAACTCGATGCCTGCCTGGCTGCATTGCCTGTCCGCATCACCATCGAAACGGCTGATCCCGACATTCTTTCCTGACTAACCGGTCGCCTGTGCCTTCAGCTCCTGGCGACGGCGATGCAGGATCGGCTCCGTGTAGCCATTGGGCTGCGTGCGCCCGGCCAGAACCAGTTCCAGCGCTGCCTGATATTCGATGGAGTTGTCGAAATTGCCCGCCATGTTGCGATAGGCCGGATCGCCTTCATTCTGTCCGTCGACAATGGCCGCCATGCGCTCCATCGTCTCGATGATCTGTTCCTCGCTGACAATGCCATTGTGCAGCCAATTGGCCATGTGCTGCGCCGAGATGCGCAGGGTCGCCCGGTCTTCCATCAGGCCGACATTGTTGATGTCGGGCACTTTCGAGCAGCCCACGCCCTGGCCGACCCAGCGAACGACGTAACCCAGAATGCCCTGTGCATTGTTGTCGAGCTCGTGCTGAATGTCCTGCGGCGTCCAGTTCGGACGCTCCGTGACGGGCACCGAGAGAATGTCGTCGAGCTTTGCGCGGGGGCGGCTTTTCAAATTGGCCTGAACCTCCGCCACATTGACCTTGTGATAATGCGTGGCATGCAGGGTGGCCGCCGTTGGCGAGGGAACCCACGCCGTGTTGGCGCCGGCTTTCGGATGGGCGATCTTCTGCTCAAGCATGGCCGCCATCAGATCCGGCATGGCCCACATGCCCTTGCCGATCTGCGCATGGCCGGACAGGCCGCATTCAAGACCGATATCGACATTCCAGTCCTCATAGGCGGCAATCCACGGCGCCTGTTTCATGTCGCCCTTGCGGATCATCGGACCGGCTTCCATGGAGGTATGGATTTCATCTCCGGTGCGATCAAGGAAGCCGGTATTGATGAACACGACCCGGTCCTTTGCGGCGCGAATGCATTCCTTCAGATTGATGGTGGTGCGGCGCTCTTCATCCATGATGCCCATCTTGATGGTGTTGCGCGGCAAGCCGATCACATCTTCGACGCGGGCGAAAATCTCCGACGCAAAAGCCACTTCCTCGGGGCCGTGCATTTTCGGTTTGACCACATACATCGACCCTTCGCGGGAATTCTTGCGATGGCCGTTTTCACCGATATCATGCAGCGCAATCAAGCCGGTGATCATGGCATCCATGAAACCTTCCGGGGCCTCAAGGCCATCGCGATCCGTGATGGCAGGATTGGTCATCAGGTGTCCGACATTGCGCACCAGCATCAGGGCGCGGCCGGGCAGGGCCAGATCGCCGCCATTGCGACCCGTGTAATGGCGGTCCTCGTTGAGTTTGCGGGTAAAGGATTTGCTGCCCTTGGCAACCTCTTCCGTCAGGCTGCCATTCATCAGTCCAAGCCAGTTGCGGTAGACGATCACCTTGTCCTCTGCATCCACGGCTGCAACGCTGTCCTCGCAATCGACAATGGTTGTCAGGGCCGATTCCATGATGATATCGGCAATGCCCGCCAGATCATCGCGGCCCACGGGGCTTTGCGCATCCATGACGATTTCCAGATGCAGGCCGTTCTTTTTCAAAAGCACCGATGTCGGGCTGGCAACCTCACCCCTGTAGCCGGCAAATTGCGCCGGGTTTTTCAAACCCTTTTGCGTTCCGTCTCCCATTGTGACGACCAGTTCGCCATCGCTGACCGAGAGTGCCCTTATATCTTCCCAGCGCCCGTCAATCGGTGCCGAATCATTGAGGAACTGGCGGGCCCAGGCAACCACCTTGGCGCCGCGCGCCGGATTGTAGCCCGCACCCTTTTCCGCACCACCCTCATCGCTGATGGCATCCGTGCCGTAGAGCGCATCATAGAGCGAACCCCAGCGCGCATTGGCGGCATTGAGTGCGTAACGTGCATTCATCACCGGAACGACCAGCTGCGGGCCGGCAATGGTTGCGATTTCCGGATCAACATTGTCGGTCGCTATGCTGAATGTCTCGCCCTCCGGCAAGAGGTAGCCGATCTCGCGCAGGAATGCCTTGTAGGCTTGCGCATCGTTGGGCGCGCCGTTTTCGCGGTACCAGCCGTCAATCTGTTCCTGCAATGCATCGCGTTTGGCAAGCAGGGTCCGGTTTTTGGGTCCCAGGTCATGAATGAGCTCGGCAAATCCCCGGAAGAAATGATCGGCGTCCACGCCGGTGCCAGTGATGGCCTCATTGACGATGAAATCATGCAGTTCGGAATCAATTTTCAGACCATGTATGTCGACCATTGCCATTTTGCGCTCCTTGGGATGCCAGCTGGATTGTTCGTGTCATCTCATGTTCCGGGATTTATTGTCAATTTGTCAAAGGTAAGAAAGATTTATTCCAAAATGGAAAGAATGATGACCGTAAACCTCTGGGGCCACCGTAACGGCTCGTTCATTCAACGCGCGCACAATGGGGCATCAAGGGGAAACCGGCCAAAGGTCGGCGGTTCTGAAAAGAGGAATTGATATGACCCAGGTTCTCGGCGTCTTCGACGGCGCTTTGTTGCTCAAATTCTTCATAGCGCTGTTTGCATTGCTGAACCCGCTTTACGGCGTACCGGTGTTTCTGAGCATGACGAAGGGCTTCACGCCGGCCGAGCGCCGGAAAACGGCGCATACCGTGGGCATCACCAGTGTGGTTGTCGCCATTGTTGCATTGCTCATTGGCGAGGAGTTTCTGGCCCTTTTCGGCGTCAATGTCGCCGCTTTTCAGATCGCCGGAGGTATCATCGTTCTCGGCGTTGCTCTTTCCATGCTGAAAGATCCGGTTTCCCCCAAAGCAAATTCTGCGGCGCCCAATGCGCAAGGATCCAGCGCGGTCGGATCGGAAACAAGAAGCATCGCCATTGTCCCCCTGACCATACCGATGATCGTCGGCCCCGGTGTGATTGCCGCAATCATCCTCTTCACGCAGCAGATCGGCGACAAGGGTGAAGTGGCGACCCTTCTGCCTGTCGTTATTGTCATGTGTTTTCTGGTCTGGCTGGGCCTGCTGTTTGCCGAAACGATCTCGAAATTTCTGGGCGACAGTTTCATCAATGCCATGACCAAGATCATGGCCATCATCCTGGCGGCCGTCGCCGTGGAAATGGTGATCCAGGGCACAGTCCATGCGCTGGCGATCCATCTGCCCGGTCTGGTCAAGGGTGTAACGCTGGGGTAGAGCGCCGGCGAGCCCGATCAGCGCTCGCGGGCACTACGCGGTCGTTGGGTATGGAGATAAGATCAAAAATGCCACGCTGCAGCGTTTAAAGCGGGACTTCTTTGATGTCTTTGGCTTTGTGCCGCAAGTGCGCATTGGGTTCAGTGGCCTTTTCGGCCCGAAGCCGTCATGGGGTAGCTTCTCGATCAACGATTGCTTTGAGCCGCCTTTTATACGTTTGCGGGTCTCAACTTGATCCTGAAAACTGCCGTTCGTTGCGCAGGGAGTGAAAGTCTATTCAGTCTAAGATTTGTCGCCGCTGCAGCTCACGCTGACAGCAGCCACAAACCTTAGACGAAGCCGCCGTTGGCGATCTGAGCTGCGACGGCCGCTTTTCGTTTCGCTACAGCGCTTCTCTTTACCCTTCAGAAGCGAAGCCCGGAACTTCTATTGCTTGCCGTCCCGATCTCTGGAAAATCATACGAAGTTCGTATAAGTCTTCCCCATGAGCACACCGACCCACAGCCAGGCGGCCGCACTTCGCACCGCAATTGACACCCTGATGCGGCGTTTCAAGATCGCAGAATCAGAGGTCTCGGATGGCAAGCACCTGAACCAGATCGACATGCAGGTCATGCTCTATGTGTCAGCACACGAAGCGTGCGGGCCGACGGATATAGCGCGGCACCTGGGGGTTGCGCCGACGACGATCACCTCGGCAACCGACAGGCTTGCCAGACATGACTATCTGCGCCGCGAGCGCCCTGAAGAGGATCGCAGGGCTATCGCGCTTCGCCTTACGCCGGCCGGAGAGAGCTATGTCTCCAATCTCATTGATGTTCAGACGGACCATTGCCGCATGATGCTCGAGGCGCTTTCGGGCGAAGATCAGGACACCTTGATCCGGCTCATTTCCACGATTGCAAAAAACGAAGATTGAATAATACGAAATTCGTATTATATTCCTATCCTATTCTGCAAACGCATGAAGAGGATGAATGATGGACGCGATACATGTCATGACGGGCGCAACCTCGGGGCTGGGGCTGGAAGTCGCCCGACGTCTGGCGGAGAAGACGAGGGACGAAATCGTCGTCGGCGCAAGGAACCCGGCCAATGCAGTCGACCTGAAACAGGTCGTCCCAGCCGGCCGGCTTGTCCCGCTGCGGCTCGACACGGCCTCGCCCGATCTGGTCAAGGCCTTCGCGTCCGAGGTTAGGCAGCGGCTGGGCGGACGGAAAATCGCGTCCCTGTCCTGCATCGCGGGGCTTCAGATTCTGGGGCCGCAGAAGCTGACTGCCGATGGTCTCGACGAGACCTTCGCGACCAATGTGGCGGGCCATCTGCTGCTTGCCGATGAATTGAGCGAGCATCTTGAACCGGGCGCGGTCGTCATCACCATCGGAAGTGGAACGCATGATCCGGCCAACAAACTCGCCCGCCGTGCGGGGTTCGCCGGCGCGGATTTCACCTCCGCTGCGGCCGCCATGAGGGGCGAAAGCACAAGACCGGAGCGTGACGAGAGGGGGCGCGCGCTGGACCGCTATGCCACGTCAAAGCTCTGCGCGATCTATCATGCCGCTGCTGCTGCCACCGAACCGGCATTCGCGGATGTCCGTTTCTATTGCTTCGATCCCGGCCTCATGCCCGGCACCGGTCTTGCCCGCCAGCAGAACGCAGCTGTCCGATTTGTCTGGAAACGAATCATGCCGGTTCTGGCGGGCTTTGCCGAAGGGGTCAGCACGCCGGAACGATCGGCCCGGTTCCTGGTCGATCGTCTGATCCTCGGCCCGCGCGAATACCCATCAGGCGGGCATATCGAGTTCACAGGCAAGCCCGCACCTGCCAGCAACGAGGCGGAGGACCTGAGCACAGCGAAACGCTTCCTTATAGAAGCGAGAGCCATGCCATAGGAAGATGCTCCCCGAGCCACCGTCATTTCCGAAATGGGTTCACTGCCGTCATTCGGTGCGGATTGCATCAATGTCAGCAAAGGGCCGAAAGGGTCACGTCCTCCCAATGCGCACTTTTGCGCAAAGCTGAAA